>Ga0123355_10000159_pt1 | contig 81982 bp, 78 predicted proteins | sample TergutEmb28metaG_3_FD_89872 | JGI IMG/M metagenome (GOLD analysis project Ga0123355, IMG submission 89872) | Embiratermes neotenicus P1 segment gut microbial communities from Petit-Saut dam, French Guiana - Emb289 P1 | ecosystem: Host-associated > Arthropoda: Insects > Digestive system > Gut ... | reverse complement strand
TCCCATCTCCATCTCTTTCACATACTCTATCAACTCCTCATATCTATCAAACTCTAACCTCACTTTCTCTTCTATCTCTCCTCCTCTCTTTCCCATTACCCTCAATTCATATCTTTTACTTGACAAAACATTTATCTCCTCCCATACTGCTACAAAAATAACAATCGTCACATTATTAGGTGCGCTCTCTCTGTCATATTCCTCCCAGCCAATAAATCTATAATCTTCAGTATTTGTCATAAGAGGCTTTGCTAATCCTTCAAGAGTTGTTAAATTGGGCTCTCTCTCTATCTCGATACCATTATTATAGAATACCGCAGTATAGGTAGGCGGATTTGGCGAATATGTTATTTGAGCATACGAAGCATTTATATAGTTGTGATTGCTGACAGCGCGTATTCTGAGAGTATAGCTTCCTTCAGTTATATGTCCGCTCAAATCAAACCATGCTGCCCCCGTCACTAAAATCCAGCCGCCGCCATTAATTTGAACCTCATAAAAATCCGCATACAGTACAGCATTCCAAACCAACATACCGTTTTGAACCATTAGCCCGCCGGGTATGTCAAGGGTTTTGCTATGAGTGTATTCAACATAACTATAATCCGATACAACACCGCCTATACCCGCTGCCCTCACAGCAAAAGTATTTTTGCCAAGAATTAAATACGGCGTAATATCGTATGTCAAAACATTGCCGACAGATATCCATGCTTCGCCGTTTATACTTATTTGATAGCTAAGCGCATTAGGCACAGTATACCAATTAAGATTTCTGTCAGTTATATCAAGAATAGGCGTACCTAGCTGAACATAAAAAATATCAACCTCAAAATCCAGCGTATCTATAGTGTATAATCCAAAAAGTCCGTTTGCCGTCACGCTGACCCTCCAAAAGCCGCTGTCGGCAACACTTATAAAACTCTTGCTGCCTCCTATAAAATGAGCAGCCCCTGCCCCCGTTATTGCTTCACCCCCGATACTTGTTATCCTAGTCCACTCAATTAAAATATTTACGCCCATAGTCGGCACAATATTATCATAAAATCCTACAACAGGCGCAAGCACTGCCGCCGCTCCGCTATATGTTTTTTCTACGCCGTCCTCTAAAGTTGCATAATTAACTATTTCAACTTGACTCAACCTAAATACAGCCGTTAAGGTATGCGTGGTTTGTCTGACCATAAGCCTGTTGCCATAAACAATAATTGTATCTCCTTGATAGACATATGACCAACCCGCAAATATATAGCCGATAGGAATATTTGCAGGAATAGGAAGCACAGCAGGATAATGAAACTGTCCGCCGCTGGATACCGGACTCACCGGCAAAGGCGGTTGCCCCAGTATAGAATTAAACCATACCAACACATTTTCGTTTATCACAAAAACGGTTTCTATCTCTCCGCTGTAATTTGGTCCGACGGCTGTTATTATTATGCGGTGGCTGTTTACTCCGTCTATTCCGTCAGGAGCGGCAAATGTAAACTCTAAACCTGGCAAAAGCTGGTGATTAACACTGCCTACAGTGTGGGTTATGATAATATTTGGAGTCAAGACTACACCCGACATATAAAGAGCCGGCGGAATATTGACACTTATGGACGGATCGTCTAAGTCTCTTGGACTAATGTTTATCGTTATCGGAATGGCATTAGTAACCGACCTGTTGCCCTGTGCATCCTCTGCGGTAACAGTCAGATAATAAGTATTGTTTTGAGCATTTATAAAAGTACGGGCATTGTTAGAATCTATTATAGACCCTGTAGGAGCGCCCTGCCTCCACGCAAACATAAATGACACACCGTCTGTTTCTCCGTCTATAGCAGCTGTCGCTGAAATAGTACGAAAATTCCTGTCAAAGATAAACGCCAGCGTATACCTGTTAGTTTCAGTATTGAAAACTGCACCGCTTAGACTGACAGTTGCCGGTATAAGATTCCACACAGCAGTCAACTCGTGGTCAGCCGCCACCCTCAAAGGCACCGGCTGTCCCCCGTCTGCTTGTTCTATCCTTGATATGCCAAAATTCCAACCTGCAAAATTATAACCAATAAACCCTGACGGCAAAATAGGCACAGGCAAAGCAGGATATGTGCCGTCATTGTTTGGTCTGATATACCACCTGCCGTCATATAAACGCACGCCGCCTGCTCCCTCAATAAATGTCGCTGACACAGGCGACAACACAGGCTGCAGATTCACTAAAAACACTCTTACCGTCATTATAATATCAAAAGCCGCTTGCACTGTACCTGTAAAATTACCAATAAAATTAATTTCAAAATAATATCTTCCGGCATTACGCACCTCACCTGAAGGAGAAATTATATTAAAATCTATACCCTCAATCAAGCGGTAATCACCGTGTGTAATGTTTATTATAGGAAATAAAACCCTTCCGTCCCAATTTTGGCTGGGTAATACAACATCCTCGTCTCTCATCAGCCGCTGTCTTATATTTACATTAAATGTACGCCAAAACTCCCCTGACTGCCGTCCTTCAGCGTCCACTGCCAGCACTCTCAATCTAAAAACCTCTTCTTCAACAGCAATCAGCGACAGCGTTTCAGCTGCGGATACAATGTTGTTGCCTGTTGCACCCCTAAACCAAAAGAATGTATAAGATATAGCATCAGGATTTTCATAAAGATCATATACCGCGTCGGTTACTAAAGCATTTGCCGTAATCGTATGCAGTATCCTGTCAAATTCAAAAGAAAATGTGCTTGTTGCATCGTTCCAAATATCTCCGTTTGACTCTCCAGATATCGTCACTGTTGCCAGTCTTAATTGCCATCTTGCACTAAGAATATGGTCGCCCGGAAGCTGAGGCTCTCCGCCATGCTCGGCTCTGCGGTTGTTTGCCGTATACCATCCAAGAAAATTATAGCCGGCTCTGTTTAACACAGGCCAACCCTCGTTTTCAGTAGGATATCTGACACCGTCTGACGGATTATCGGATACCCAAACAAGTCTCATAGGCGCTATGGTTGTAATTTGCTCTGAATATCTGGTAGGATTATACCCGGTAAAACTAATCAAAGGCGGAGCCTCAAAAATAGTAAACAGCCTTGAAATTATACCCTCATAGTTATGTAAAAACTGAAATGTAAAAGTATAAGAAGCAGCGGCAAAATAATTTGTATCAAGGTCTGGTGTTACCCAAAAATCTGCAGTACCGTGCGGTGAATGCGGCACACCTACTCTCCCGATATTATTTCTATCGGCTAAAAGCCTTCCAAAATTATCCGCTACTCTAAACTCATTTATGGCATTAGTCCCCGGATTAAGTACCGATTGTCCCGACCCGTTCAATTCAACAGAAGGCATACTGATGTTTGCCTCAGACAGCTGCTGCCTGGTAATAGTCAAACGGAAAGTATGCACTTTGTACGATGTCATCCCTATGTCGTCTGTGATACCAATCCTGACTCTATACCACCCCGTATCCCTTACATTTTTGATATTTATAAGACTGAATCCGTCAACTACCGGTCCGATAAATGTGTCCGTATTTGTTATTTCTGTTGCCTCAGTCCAATTGCCGTCAAATGAATAAAGCCATAAAATATCAACGATCGTACCGCTGCGCCCGATTGCAGCGTGTTGCGGATTAAGACTAAAACTAAGCAAATGCCCGTCATATTCCCGTTCAACTACACTAAGCCCCTCAGTCTCATTATTAATAAAAGTTTCTGCCGTGTTAAATCCTCTGATTGACTCATTAACAATACGGTCAGGATAGATAACCGCTTCATTAAGAACAGGCGCGGTCATCACCCAAACAGCCGTCAATATATGCGAATATACTGAAAATAGATTATCCTCAGCATTAACCCATCTATCCTCTAAAAATGTACTCTGTCTTCCGGCAATGGGATGACCGCCGACAACTTGTGCAGCAACATCAATATGACTTACTCCGGACACTATTATGCCCGTCATAAGCCTTAGATTGCGAGGAGAATAATATCCCGTATATGTCCAGCCAATGTGAGAATAACCGATAAGAGATAACCTGGGCAAGCCTATAGAATGACCCTCAGTAAACCTTGCACCGTCAAAATTTGCAAAAATTTCACCATATGTCATATTTGACACAGCAAACCTATTGCCCCATAAATAACCGTCAAAACCGCTTGGTCTGTTGTTTGACGGGAAAACAGTAGAATGGTGCTGAAGGTTGAAACTTGCGTCATGTCTTGAAGTAAACAGACCTAAGTTGAAATTATTAACACTTATAAGGTCATCGTCAACAATAATTAAATCACGGGTATGCGAAGCATAAGGATTGTTCATAACTCCCGTAAGCTGCGGCAAAAGCGCCTGCGAATCCTCCCACGACGGCAGTTGGTCCAGCCTTATCGGAGTGTTGTATCCGCGGAGATTAAACGCAGACAAATGATCCCCGTGCTGATTGTCTATATTTCGGATAATAGATTGATTTATGCCTAATTCACTGTTTAAGTTTTCTATCAAAACATTAAAAGGAGCGTGTGTCCCCTCTGTCCAACCGTCATTGTCAAAAGTATCTCCAAGCTCTATTACATTTACCGCCGCCCTTATAAACCCTGCCGACTGTCCGGTTATTCCGCCGTTGCTTTGCAAGCCCATAAGCGAACCGGTAAAATAAAGAGTGGGGAAATGTCTAGAATCATGGAATTCAGAGTATCTCCTAGGAGCGGCAAGGATAGAATGCGACACTTGAGCAACAGGCAGTCCTGTCGCCCTAGAACGATAACTAAAATCAACCCTGTCTATTATTATTTTGCTGTTGCTTGTGCTGTGGAATGCATAATTTCCCGGCACTGCGACACCGTTTATGTGTTGACTTGTGGTAATGTGCCATGTTGACTCCGCTACGCTTATCATAGGTCCGGTGCCGAAATTGATCAGGCTGGTTACCTCAGGTGTTCTGTTGCCGTCCCGATCCCAACCCATAACAACAGCCTTAGTATTATTTGCCTTCGTCGCGTGAACAAGACCCCTGTTGTCTATAAATGTCTGACCTACTATTTCACCGCCGTTTAGAAACATTGCGCCCGTATGTCTGGGGTCTATGTTGTCGTTGGAAGTGCTGTACCCAAAAATATAATTATGCGCGCCCGTGCCGGCAGCCTGCGCCATAAGAGGCATACCGCCTACTATTATCGGGTGCGCGCTTGAAAGTGCAAACGGTACATTGTTTTCAAATCTTCCGCCCGTCATAACAACATCGTTTGAAGTCCGGACAATGGTTATGAACGAGCCTAAAGGCGATGAAAAGTCTCCGCCCTTAATATAACCGGCTCTGCCCGCATTTCCCGTAAACACATTAATAAGCGGCGCGGCATTTTCTGCCGTACTGGTATTTCTTATAATTCCGCCTCTTATATTAAATAGCGGCAAATCAGCATTCCCGCCTGCACCTTCGTGCGCAGTAAATATAAGCACACCGCCCGATATACCGGTTGCAGCCGTGGGCGTTTGCACCACATCCGCTTGAATCACCGCTCCTTGAGTATGTACATTGCCGGCATTAAGCGTCGTAATTTCCTCCTGTCCGTATATGGTAATAGCCGTACCCATCCGCACACCGCTTATATCACCTTCCGGCCAAATATTTGAGCCTTGCAAACGGATAAAAGAGTTGGTGTTTACCGCCAGCATGGGCGTATCGCCAGTCTGAAAAACCCCGCCCATCAAATGAACATCATAAGCAGTGCCGGTACTGGCGCCGTCTCCTATCATAAAATTCCTGTATGCAGTGAAAGTTCCGTTTAAAAACACTACGCTTATACGCCTGCTGACAGGATTTGCGGCATTGCCGTCCATAATAAAAGAGCCCGGAAACAATGTAAACATATATGAAGGTATGACAAAACTGGTCAAAGCATTGTTAAACCTGATTATGTCTCCGTTATGTGCAATACCTGAAGTCATAACAGGACCTAAACCGCCGTCAGGGTCACCCACAGTTAGATTGCTGCCGCCCACAACTGTCCCTGTATTTGCCGCCCCCGTTGAAAGATTAGTAGCCGCTTGATATATAACACCGCCGGTGGTAAATGTACCGCCAGCCAAAAGGTCGTTTCCGAAAACTCTTCCTAAAGCGGCATTTATAGTGTGGTCAGAATGTATCACAGCCCCTAAAAGGATGCCGGCTCCTCCGCTGCCTGCGGTGTGCGCGGTGCCGAGAGTTGCTATGCTTGCGGCAGTGCCGTAAAGAAGGTCAAACGCTCGGTTTCTTATATCGCCGTCTCTTATGTATAAACGCGTGCCGTTGCCAAAAGGATTGCTAAAACTCGCCCCTGCCATACGGATTGTTCCGAAATTTGCAACAGCGCCGGTAGCGACATTGCCGGCAAATGAAGAAATCTCTCCAACGGTATCAATAACCAATCCGCCGCTAGAAACAAAATGTATAGCGCTGCCGGTTTGATGATTAGCCCCGGAAACAGTAAAAGACCTAGCCCCTATATTGCCCGAAACTTCAGAAACAAAATCTCTGACAAAATAACCTGAAGCTATCCAACCGCTCAAGGTTCTGCCGTATGGATTTATCGGGAAAAGTCCAGATGCTTCTTCTTCAAGAGTCAAAGGACGGAAAAAGTCAAACCTATCTTGATAGCCCCACGGCACATCACGGTTTGTAGGGTCAAGGTTATAATAAAACTCCGGCGTTGCATAATAGGTGATATAGTTGCTTGGTATATTAGGGTTGAAATTCGGAAGTGTTATTTCAGCGCCGTATGCCGCCGCAAGCCAATAACGAAAATGAATTTCATAGTCTGCAATTCTTGCCTCATTAAAAACATATCCTCTATGTCTGCCGGCATCTCTTGCCGATATATTGCTAAAAACTGTGGCATTATAACCGTTAAAAAGAGGATTCGTCAGCACTCCTCTGCGTAATGACAGCAAAGCCTCATTAGTACATCTGATGCTGGTGTTTCCCAGCACAAACAATGATATATCATTGCCTACATAAACGCCGCGCGCCCTATGAGAGCCAAGCGCACCCAAATGCTGATGTGTCGGATTAAAGCGCGGGTCATTGTTGGTATTGAAGCGTGCAGAGCCTTGATTTTCCAAATCTAAATTATAAAAATATGCCCTTGTTATGTCCGAACCGGCAAGGGTCAATAAACCTGAAGTAAGATTGCTTTTATTGCCAATTAAACTGCCGCTAAACACCCATATTCCGGCCGCTGAAAAACGCACATGGTCATTACGCGCCAAGGTTATATTATCAAATTCCACCATTATCGCAGTAGCCGCAGTGCTTCCGGCAATTGCAGTCAATATTGCCGTAACCACACTGTCTGCATGATTAGTATCAGCAGATATGGGATTGCGCACTGAGGTTCGGTCCGTAAATAGTGTGTTGCCGTTATGTACCAATGTGTATGTATGTATACCCGGCAATGTGTGGCTTATAATAAAATGATGAGTAAATGTTGTCGGCATTCCAAAATTGCCGCTGTGCCCGCCGCCGAAATTAACAGACTGTGCGACAACAGGCGGGTCGCCTATAGCATATGTAGTGCTGATTATTCTGTTGCGCCCGGCTAGTATGCTGCCTAAAGTTATTGCAAAAAACAATGTCAGACACAACATAATTAAACCGAATTTTTTATAATTCTTTGTCATTAATAAACTCCTTAGATTTTGAATAATGATTTTGCCATAGAATAAATATATGCAAAAAGGCACTTATGCTCCCCTATTAATTCACAAAATCTATCAAAAACGACCATTATTCAAGGTGTCCCGAATTTTTATATAAAACACCATGATAACAGCATACTGTATTCTCCAAAAAATTGCAAGACAAAATCAGTCATTTTTCTTAACATTTTTTTGCAGACCCCGTGTTTTGCTCTGATTTTATGACAAATGACTCTAAAAATTGTACAATTGTACAAAAAAAACGGGCATCCATAAAATTACTTGCCCGTTTTATGCATATTTTTAATTGTTGTCTTTTGTATCGTAATTTTTCAATCTAACTATCAACACATTTATATCTGCCGGATTTACTCCTGAAATTCTGCTTGCTTGGGCGACGGAATGGGGCTGAATTTTGTTCAATTTTTCGGCAGCCTCTAGTCTTAGACCTTGAATTGCTGTGTAGTCAAAATTTTGAGGAAGCACCGCTTCTTCCAGCCTGCCCTGCTCATGCCTTAGTCTGTTTTCCCTCTCCAAATATCCTTCATACCTTAAACAGATATATGTTTCTAAAACAGCCGCCTTGTTTAAATCTTTTAAAAGCGGCAAATTCAACACGCCGTCAAAATTTACCTCATGATGCTTGATTACCCGCTCTAAACTCATTGCCTCACCGTTCTTTATCAATTTATTCACTTCATCAATCTCTACCCTTTTCTTTAGCAATAACTTTATCCGCTCAATATCACGCATCTTTTTCTTAAATAAATTGTACTGCTTGTCCCCGACCAAACCTGCCTTCCTGCCGATTTCAGTCAGCCTCAAATCAGCATTATCCTGCCTTAAATACAATCTATACTCAGCCCGGCTCGTCATCATCCTATAAGGCTCGTCCGCTCCTTTTATGACCAAATCATCTATCATTACCCCAATATAAGAATTATCCCTGCGCAAAATTAAAGGAGATTTTTTATCTAATAAAAGTCCCGCATTTATCCCGGCTACCAAGCCTTGCGCCGCCGCCTCCTCATACCCGCTTGTCCCATTAACCTGCCCCGCAAAAAACATTCCCTCATAATTCTTGTGCATTAAACTTGCACTCAAACATCTAGGATCAATACAATCATATTCAATGGCATAAGCGTCACGCATAATCTGCACATTTTCAAAGCCTTCAAGCGATCGGTAAACCTGCAACTGAACATTTGCAGGCAAGCTGGTAGAAATTCCCTGAACATACATTTCTTGCGTATTTAATCCCTCAGGCTCTAAAAAGAACGGATGCCTGTCCTTATTAAACCGCTCAATCTTATCTTCAATGGACGGGCAGTATCTTGCCCCCTCGCCTTCTGTTATGCCTTTTGCTTTTGAACTTGCCCCTAGATTGTTTCTTATTATTTCATGCGTACTTTGATTTGTATAGCCCAAAAAACACGGTTCTTTGTTGTAGTTTGTTTTTGTTGAAAGAGTAGAAAATGTATAGCTTAATTTCTCACCGTCTTGTTTTTCTAAGACATCTAAATTTATAGTATCCCTTTTTACTCTTGCAGGCGTTCCTGTCTTAAAGCGCCTAAGATTTATCCCAAATTTTTTCAATGCATCCGACAAATGATTGGCTCTTGCAAAAGATGACGGTCCTTTTTCTTTTATTGTGCCGCCAATAAAGATTTTAGATTTTAAATACACCCCACAAGCAAAGATCACTGTTTTGGCATAGTAAGTGAGCTGATCAGTAATAATTTTGTATCTTGGCGCACAGTTCACAGTACACAGTTCACAGTTGTTTTGATCTGCTGATTTTGATTTTTCTGTATTCCTGACCTTTTCCGCATTTTTTCCGTTTATTTCAAGCTCACCTTCACTATGCACTGCGCACTGTGACTTCTTGTACACTGCTTCAACCCCAACAACCTCACCCTCTCTCAACTGTATATTTTTATCACTCTCAATCGCTTGTTTAACAAACTGATGATACGCATATTTATCTACTTGCGCCCGAAGCGACTGCACGGCAAAACCTTTAGACATATTAAGCATTCTTAATTGAATAAGCGTTTTATCCGCCGCCACCCCCATTATTCCGCCCAAAGCATCAATTTCTTTGACCAAGTGCCCCTTTGCCGTTCCCCCTATACTAGGATTGCACGCCAAATATGACACATTATCCAAACTAATGGTAAGCATCAATACCTTTTTATTTAATTTTGACAATGCTTTCGCTGCCTCAACCCCGGCATGACCCGCTCCGACAACGATTGCGTCAAACATAAATTCATTACTCATAATATATTATTTTATAATTTATAGCTTGCAATTTTGGTGAAGCATCTAAATAATTAAAGTTATATAATACCTCCTGACTTTTGTCTGTTCTAAATGTTTACTGCCCATCACAAAGATGAACATCTGAAACCTTATTTCTGTCAATGATAAACAAAACGCTTTGTTTCTTTATCATTTTTTCGCCTTTGCATTATTTATGGCATGAAAAAACAAATATATACCAAAATATAAAGCACAAATTAAAAAAAGTCAAATTATTTTGTTGACATATTCATTTTTCCGTGATAATATATCCGCATGAAAACAAACGCAAAAACAATGAAAATAGTCTTAGCTTCAGTTTTGGGTCTTATCGTGCTGTTAATAATAGCTCTTTTAATAAACCTTTTTTCTTTAGGCGGGGCAAACTCCAGAACAAGAAATTTAGAAAATCAGCTTTTGAATACACAAAATCAAATTGAACAAAATAATAGAGAAATTGATTATAGGACAAGCCCTGAGTTTATTGAAAGGTATGCCCGAGAAGAACTGGGTATGCAAAACGAGGGTGAAACAGCTTTTGTAAGCAGAAGTTGAGATTTGACATTCAAATAGATAATTGTTTATAAATAAAAATAGCTTGATAATATAAAGTTAAATACCGGATTGCTTGACCGCAATTTTCCTCGCAATGATAAAACTTGTACGACCGTCATTGCAAAGAGAGAGAGTTTTGGTTTTAGACAAAGCAATCCGTTTTTTTATGCCGTCAACATCCAAACTTGCTTGTCATGCCTCATCATTTTTTTGTTTTTTGCCCTAAAATATTCCCCATAATCTACCAACCGAACATGAGTATAAACCTATCGTTTTATTCCGATAATAATAGTGTAGCAACAAAACAAAAGATTAATTTAAAGTTGCTGCCAAGGAGTAAAAAAAATGGCAAATACTACTAAAACAGGAACAAAAAAGACTGGTGGGACAGGTACTGCAAAGACTAAAACTACTGCCCCGAAGAAAACCACCAAGACAACAAACAAAACGGGGACTACTACTAAACCCGGCACTGACCCTAAACGCACAACCTCCCCTACTACAAACAAACAAAAAACTACTACAACAGGCAAAAAAACAGGCAATACTAGGACAACAAACAAAACGGGCGGCGGCACAAAGCAAAGCAAAACCACAAACAACCATACAACCAAGCCGGACCCAAAAACTATGCCTAGCCAAAACAAAAAGACCACTACTACGACCACTAAAACGGGCATAGGCAACAAACCTTCCAGAGGCTGTTGCAACAAAATGAAATGATAACCGCTATTTGCCGGTTGTAACCGACATTCTAACTTAAATAAAACAAAACGCTTGAGTGAACCAAAAATTCTATTCAAGCGTTTTTCTTTTTTGATTTGTTGACCGTTATTGATGTTTATGTTATAATGAAACACTAATATGCATCAAAAAAATATTTATAATTTTTTTTAATTTTTTGTAACGAAACAACACTATGAATTGTATTCATAGTGAAGGAGTAATTTTGGACGAAAGCTTTATAGCAAATTCCATGGATAAGTTTGGATTGTCCGTCCTCAAAATCGCCTCCTCAATCACAGGCAATACGCATGATGCCGAGGATGTTTTTTCTGATACTTTTTTTGCCCTTTGGCAAGCACAAAAAACTTTTGAATCGGATAAACACATTGAAGCATGGCTAATCCGTGTAGCCGTCAACAAAGCAAAGAATATCAAAAAACAAGCATTCTATAAATATCGGACAGAACTTCATGACAACATTCAATACATAAGCAATTCTGACTCCGATAAGGATGTTTCAGTAAATTTGGCGCTTCAACAATTAAAACCAAAAGAAAGAGCGATTGTCTATTTGCATTATTATCAAGGATATAATTATAAAGAAATCGGTGATATGCTTAAAATGAAAGAGAGCGGAGTGAGAGTAAAGGCAATGAGAGCAAGGAAGAAAATGAGAGACACTATTGACGAGTGTGAACTGAAACGCTAAAAATAAGCAAATGAAATGAACGCAGATATAATTGATAAAGCAAAAGAATATCACTCTAATCATCAATCATCAGATGCCTTCTGCTAATCCGCTATAATAAAAGGAGAACAAGACTATGTCAAAACTAAATGATCATTTTGACCAAATCGAATTAAGCGATGAACTAAAACAACAAACGCTTAATCGTATCAAACAAGAAAAAGTGACTAAAACAATTTGCAGTACCGCACACACACCTTGGTTCAAAAAACCTGCGGTTTGGGCAAGGGTTTTATCTTGCTTTCTTATCATCGCCCTAATACTGCCCATTGTCCTGACTTTATACAATCCTGCCGGTCCGTATGACACGTCCCACACACCTACACCCAATCCAAATCCCCCCGGACTTCCGCCGGTCCGTCCGCCGATTGCAGGAGCAAATTATGCGTTTACCATTCAAAATGAAGACCATCTAAATGAGTTATTCAATATTTCAGACAGCGACCCAAGACAAAACTGGGGTGGAGATGTCGATGACGGCGACGGAAACGGCGGATGGATGCCTGACGGTGATTCCCCCGGCGATAGTGATGATGGCGGCAGAAACAACGGCGCTACCTCTGAAACAAACATTCAAGTAGATGGCATGGATGAAGGTGATATAGTAAGAAACGACGGCCGCTTTATCTACCGCTTATCCCCTCAAGGATTAACCATTGTAGAAACAGTCGGCGGTCAAATCAACTATATCCGCACCCTAAGATACGCAAACTTTGCCCCCGTTGAAATGTTTGTACGGGATAACCGCATGATTATATTGGGCGGTACAAGACAAGAAAACCCCTATTGGCTGCTAGACAGTATGACGCACAGAGAGTGGCAATGGTTTTCACGCTGGCATGACAGAGTTCAAATCAGAGTATATGATATTAGCGACAGGTCAAACCCCATATTAGAAAGATTTTTTGAAATTGACGGGCAATTTAATACAAGCAGGGTACAAATGGATACCAACACTCTTTTCTTTGTAGTGGACTTTTGGCCAACCGCTTGGCACTGGTGCAGTGAAACTTACAAACATTATAGAAGTGTCCGGCTGCCATATTATAGAAACTGTGAAAGCGAAGAACTTAAACCGTTTCCGATAGATAATTTATTTTATACAGTAAAAAATGTAAGAAAACACTCTTTTATGCTGTTAGGCAGGATTGATTTAGACGAACTTTATGAACCTGCGTTAGTCAAGGGCTATCTTGCATCAAACAACATCATCTCAATAAGCCGCTATAATTTATTTTCAGCTGCAACAGTATGGATATTTGAATATGAACAGTGTCAAATCTGTGAAGATTGTGACCCGTCTTGGCTTAAAAATATGTGGTGCTGGTGCGATTGGTGTATAGTTCACATAAAACCTGACGGATGTGAGGCAACGGGACAATGGGTGGACAGGACGCATATTTCAAGGTTTTGCTTAGAAACACTTTATTTTCACGGAACGGCTCTAGTGCTTGGCACGCCTCCGTCACGGCACGCCATTGATGAACATAACGGATATTTGAGAGTAGCTACGACATATGGGGCGTGGTGGATGAACGGGTGGTGGAATGACCATGAGGTTTATTTTGCGTCCGCTGTGTTTGTGTTTGACAGTGATTTAGAATTGGTATCATATATTAGGAATATTGCAGAAGGTGAAACGATGGATTCGGCTAGGTTTAACGGCGATTTTGGTTTCATTTCTACCTCTCCGCCTTGGCTCATTTGGGATCCTTTGTACACTGTAGATTTAAGAAATCATTATGACATTCAAATATCAAAAGGTTTAGAAACGGACGGAATAAATCAGTATCTAAGGCATATCCCGGGAACCGGTCTTGCCATTGGCATTGGACAGGATGCTCCGCCTGAAGGGTCTGCTTTGCAGATTGGCATCAAGATTGAATTGTACGACATGAGAATAGGAACAGGCAAAGCGCCTGTGAGTTTGTCTAAATATACAATTTATGGAGAGGGAACTTGGGCTGATGTATTGCGGGAACCCAGGGCATTGTTATTTATGTTTTGTGAATACAGTTTGACAGGATATATCGGCTTTTCGGCTGGAGTAGATTGGGGCAAAGCGCAAGGATTCTATTTATGGGCAATTGATGCTAGTGACGGCGATGAAAATGCAAGGCTGGAATTTTTGGGAGAGACTCGGCAAGTGAGTATGCACTCTTGGGAATTTGGGACTAGGTATGTAGATTTGTTGCTGCCTAGTTTCACTAACTTTGATGTTAATAATTATATTTGGAATCAGAATAGTTTGAATTGGTGTGATTGGATATATACAATGAGAAAATTTATTTATAGGGCAGTGGTCAACAACGGGTATTTATTTACTGTATCCGACAGTGTGATAGCAGGATATTGCATGATAACAAGAGACAGGGTGTCATATTTTATCGGATAAATTGCAGAAAGTATAAAAAGAAATAACGGCGGTTGATTTTTTGGTGCCCCCTTAAAAAAACAGACACAAAGTCAAGATAAATTTAGTTATTTGATAACTGTTGCATTCCCCTCAAGGTTAGACCTTGAGGGGAATTCTTGCTTAACAATAAATAACGCTAAAGCAATATAGCAGAATGCATTCTTTAGATGTTGGAGTAAGTTTAATATATTTGAATACCCTTTGGTTTTATGATGACCCCCCCCCTGCTTTTTTTTATTTTGATTCTCCGGTTTAAAATCGGCTATCAGCTTTTTTGGCTTCTTGATTTCGTATGAATGGCACAAAAGAGTATTCCCATATCCTGGAAATACTCTTTTTTCTTGTTCTTCATATTCATTTTTTCAACGATCCAATGTATTAGCATAAACTTTCATTCTCCGCCCAATGTTCATTAATTTACAAAACCCTATTTATTCCGGTCCTCAATTCATTAATGTCCTCGCTAAAATACATCGCCGTCCTCAAATCCTTGCCGCCCTTTACTCCTTTAAGCATATAGGGCAAAAACTTTCTTAATACCATACATACCTCTGCTCCGCCATAGTATTCAGTCATATAATCAATTAACCTCAAAATATCCTGCTTCTTGTCCATTGTCTTATCACCTGACAGTCTTTTGAAAATCCTCACATCCATCAATGCTCCGCGTCCTATCATAAAATAGTCCGCCTCGGTAGCTTTTGCCTTCTCATAACTCTCTAAACCCACAATATCACCGTTTGCACAAAATGCAGCATTCTTTATCACTTTTCTTGCCGCTCTTATAGCGTCATAATCCGCTTCACCGCTATACATTTGCACAGCCGTCCGACCGTGTACACAAATCATCACTGCTCCGGCTTCTTCTAAGACAGGAGCAAACTTTAATACTTCACTTTTATCTTTAATCCCAAGTCTTGTCTTGACCGTTATAATTTTACCAAGTTTCTTTGCTGCCTTGACTGCGCTTTCTACAATCTCACCTGCCTTTTGTGCATCCGCCATAAGCGCAGAGCCCTCACCGTTAGAAGTAATTTTTCTCACAGGACAACCCATATTTATGTCGATAATATCAAAGTCTCTCAACCATTCATGTCCGATAGCTTTAGCAAAATCGCTAGGATCAGACCCAAATAACTGGACACTTCTGATTTTTTCAGCTTCATAACAAAATAATAATTCCTTAGTTTTTTCATTGTTGTGTAAAATAGCTTTAGCACTCACCATCTCCGTCACACAAAGCCCTGCCCCGCTTTGACTAAAAAAACGCCTCACAGGAGGAGTGGAGAAGCCTGCAAGCGGGGCGAGTATTAGATTGTTTTTTAATTTAGTATGCATAGTGCAAAACACATATCAAAGGATATTTTAGTTTATGTTTTTTTATGAGGCGAGATTCTTACAAGATGACAATTTAATTGTTTGGCACTAAAGCTTGTTGTTAATTTGTCTAATAAAATTATGAGTGTGTTAAATAATCATGATTTGAATTTTTGTTAAATTGTAGGGGCGAACTATGTTCGCCCGCAAAGTGCATATTCCAAACCATAATATGCTCTGAAAGCCGAGTTCAGCGGGCGAACAAAGTTTGCCCCTACGGTATTTAAGTTGTATAGCTATCCTATTGATATAACCAAAGCATTATTCAATAATTGTTCTTTTAACTGCTTCCATAATTCTGAAAATCACATCCACATCAAAAGTAGTCGCATTTTCTAGATATCTTGCTTCCATGAAATTATTTTTAATGAAATCCAATTGACTGTCAAAAATATTTCTTAGAGTATTTGTTACAAAATTTCTCTGACTTTCAGTTTTGTCTGCTTCAACTTCATCAAGATAAGTTATTTTCTCAATAAGTCTAATGCTCATCCGCAATAAAAACAAAAAGACAAGTTTATGCCCATCACGATTATTTAACACTCTCAAAATTTAGTGTCATACTGTATGGGTCTCGCCTAACAAAACTACCTAAATCTCACCTTGATTTTTTATTTTTTTGTCTTTTCTTTTTTCGCTTTCTTCCAAAACTCTACCGCTTCCTCAGCCGTTGCAGCTTTATCATTTCCAAAAACATGAGTGTGTCTGTCAATAATTTTCCTACACAACACACTTATTACACCGTTTATATCAAACTCGCCTGCCCTCTTTGCAATATCGCTGTGCAATACACTTTGCAACAACACATCACCCAATTCTTCCTTCAAACTTTCTATATCTCCGCTATCAATTGCTTCTATTGCTTCACCCGCCTCCTCAAGCATATTTCCCCTGATACTCTTATGTGTTTGCACTTTATCCCAAGGACACCCGTTTTCACCCGTCAAAAAAGCGACAAGCTGAACAAGCTCGTCAAAGGTGTAGTTTTCTTTTGTTAGGTCAATATTTAGCATACATGAAAAATAAAATAATATAACATGGTTGTTATCGCTTATCCTACAACAGCAGGTTGTTATCGTCAATCATCTCCGCAACGCAAACGGGCGACCGATGGCCGCCCTTAAAATATTCTTTATGACTAAACTCTAACCAAGCCCTATTCCGCCGCCTGGAGTCAAATTATTATCATACAAAAGCCTGTGCAGATGCCCGACATAGGTAACCACACTAAATTCATACACTCTATAATAGTGTGTATTCATTAGCCCGTTCTCATCACGCATATTAAACCCCGGCCCGAAATAATCGCCAAAAGCATAACCTCTTCCGTTTCTAACATTTTCAAACAAAAACGGTATAATTCTCACCCGTTGCAATTCAGGTGCAGGCGAAGGAGTTATTATAATCATTCTGTCAAAAGGGATTGTATATCTTTTTTCCTGTTGCTCTAAATTGTTGTCAGAATAATAATAAAACCTGTTAAAATCTCTTTGCACTTCATCCCACTCCAGCATAAACATAAATTCATTAGATGCAGGGCGTATTGATCTAAGTCCGCTTACATCAAAAGACACCCGCACCTCTTCACCGCCGCGGACAACCGTGTGCGGTCTCGCATGACGACCTGTTCCGCCGCCAAACATTCCTCTAAGCGCGCTGTGTCCGGTGGATTCAAGACTGTCTTCTAATATATCAGCTTGATTCTCTATAAAGGTTGCCGTGGCACTGTCAAAGCTGTCCATTATAAATACCCTGTCAAAATTCATAAACGGCTCTAGCGGTCTAACCTGCACCAAATGCAAAATTAAGGTGGTAAGCAATAAGAGTACCATCAATACCGCTATGACAATATAAGGTAAAAACCTTTTCATTGTTCTTTTTCTGTTTGCTTGACTCATTTATTTTGAGCCTCCTCGTAGTAAATTGTTTTATTAGCGTTTTGTAATTTTTAGCTGCTTAAATTATGCATTATTATACTTGGATCTAATCTTCTCTAATACTTCACTGCAACTCTTCCCTTCCATAATCATAGCCACCTCATCAATATAAATCGTCTCACATTCTACCAATACTCTGGCCATTATGTCAAGTTTTTCACGGTGTTTTGTCAAAATTTCTTTTGCCTTTTTGTGCGCCGTTGTTATTATTTTATCCACCTCAGCATCTATCTTAGCGCCCATAGCCTCACTATGCGTAGTGGTAGAACCATATCCCCGCCCCACAAAAACTTCTCCGTCCGCTCCATAATACACAGGTCCTAATTCACTCATTCCCCACTCAGTAACCATAAGTCTTGCGATTGTAGTAACACGCTTTATATCCGACTCCGCCCCTGTGCAAATATCCTGAATAACTATCTCCTCTGCCGCCCTGCCGCCTAGACCCACAGCCAAACTGTCCATCAGTTTTCCTAAACTCCTGTGCCTATTGTCATTGTCCGGTCTAAACGACACATATCCTTCTGCCCTGCCCCTTGGGATTATACTGACTTCATGTATAGGGTCAGATTTTGGTGATTCAAAGGCAACAATAGCGTGACCTGCCTCATGATATGCCGTAATCCTTTTATCGTACTCAGTAATAATGCGTGATTTTTTTTGAGGACCCAGCGTAACCTTGTTTATTGCTTCAAATACATCCGCCATTTTTATGACCGTGCGGCTGTCTCTTGCTGCCAAGATGGCTGACTCATTTAGAAGGTTTGCGATGTCTGCCCCCGTAAAACCGCTGGTAATTCTTGCCAATGCCCTAAAATCTACGCTTGAATCAATGCTTTTATTGCGCGAGTGGACTTTAAAAATTTCTTCACGACCTCTGACATCAGGCGGATTAACATGAATTTGCCTGTCAAATCTTCCCGGACGCATCAACGCCGGGTCCAAAATATCTGACCTGTTTGTAGCCGCCATTATAATGATTTCTTCTTTGTCTTCAAATCCGTCCATTTGAACAAGCAACTGATTTAGAGTTTGCTCTCTTTCATCGTGCCCGCCGCCTAAACCGGCGCCTCTTTGCCTACCCACAGCATCAATTTCATCAATAAACACGATACAAGGCTTATTGCGCTTTGCTATATCAAATAAATCACGCACCCTTGACGCACCCACACCTACATATAATTCAACAAAGTCAGATCCCGAAATACTAAAAAACGGAACATTTGCTTCACCCGATACAGCTTTTGCAAACAAGGTTTTTCCTGTTCCGGGAGGTCCTACTAATAAGACGCCTCTAGGGATTTTTGCCCCCGCCGCATGAAACTTTTGCGGAGTTTTCAAAAATTCTACAATTTCAGCAAGCTCCTGCTTTTCTTCCTCAGCACCGGCCACATCAGAAAATCTGGTTTTGAGAGAGCTTTGAGCATTGACACCGCTTTTGCCCACACTCGTTGCCTTTCTGTCCGCAGCCCCCATATTTCTAAAAATCATAAAAAAGAAGAATATGATCAAAAGTCCCATCAAGATAATAGGCAAAAAACTCCAAATACTTGTGCCGTATCTGTCGCTCAAATTAGTTTCAGGAACAGGCACACCGTTGGGGTTGTTGATTTCACACCTAAAATGTTCTGTTATTAATTCATTAACATTTTGCCTTCCGAATGTAATAGCACGATAGCGGCCACTAGTAATATCTTTGCCTTCTAGGCGCTGACCGTGATAGCGTTCATGAAACCTAAAAGTGACTGTATCGCCGCTAAGGTTGATATAGCTGATTCTTTGATGCTCCATATGTCTTTCAAAGACATCGTTGCTGACTTCAGTGGGTGATATAAGCGTAGTAATTACGATAATCATAACTACAACCAATGCACCTAATCCCAAGGCAACAAGTAAAATGTTTCTACTGTTTGATTTCAAGTTTTGCTCCGATTTTAAGGTAGATTTTTTATGGTAAATTTTGTAATGAACTTATAGTATATCACAGGTTGAATGGTATTATCAACTAAAAACAATACATAATGCATAATTGTTTTAAGTATGAAGTATAAAATAGTGTTGCTGTTTTGAATTTAAGTGCCCGCTTCATCATTATTTTTGATGCTTTTTATTTCAATTCAATTAAAAACTCTCCGACCCTCACAAATAACTCAGCAAAATGCATCCTGTCATCTTTAGGGATATCCGACAACACAAAATCCGCTAAATTCATCCCCTCACCGCGCCCAATGCCTAATCTCAACCGCCTAAAATCCTCTGTCCCCAACTCATATACTATACTCCGCATTCCGTTATGTGTACCCGCACTCCCCTTTTCTCTAAACCGCATCACTCCTTTCTCTATATCGATATCATCATACACCACTATCAAATCCTTTGGACTCAGTTTATATTTTTTTAACAAACCTTTGACCGCAATGCCCGACAAATTCATATAGGTTTGAGGTTTTGCCAAGATTAAATCATGTGAAAAACCACGCGCAACCAATGAATTACACTCTTTATGCTTAAATCTTGTGTTTAATTTTTCAGCAAGCGCCTCGACACACAAAAAGCCCAAGTTGTGATAGGTATAAGCGTATCTAGAGCCGGGATTGCCGAGTCCGATGATAAGTTTCATTTTGATTTAAGAAACGGCAAACTGCCGCCGCACACTCTATCTTCCGCCGCAACCGCCGCAGCCACCGCAACCGCCTTGAGCTTTAGCAAAATTATGAATGGCTGCCAATAGTTTGTCTAAATCCACACCATGCCCCGTTGCCGCCTGCTCTAAAGTCTCAGCTTTAGCTTTTGCACATCCGACGCAATTCATGCCAAAAACTTTGAAAACCTCACCAACCCCCTCAAATGCCTCCAGCACATCGCTGACTAATAAATCCTTGTGAATCATGTTTTTCTCCTTTGTTATCTTTTTCTTAACTAAAGATAACCCATAAACATAAACTATAATCAATATAGAAACAGATTGACTATAGTATTTTCATATTTTACTACTTTTAAATATACCGTGTCAAGAATAATAATGCCGATTTTAATTTTTAAGCTGCCCGAATATCCAACTCTATCATATTTTTGAATAAGTCTGATTATTCCGTTCATATTCAAACTAATTCTTTTGACACAAACTTAAACATTATTTCATATAAATATATCATTCGTCATTTCTAACTTGTTTTTTACAAATTCTTAGAGTAATATTTTGGACAGACCATAAATATTAATAGTATAGAGGTATATAAAATGTATAGATTAAGTGTATTAATCGGCAAAGAAGCCATTATATTATCCAACGGAGAGAGTGCCGGCACTGTCTCTAATGTTTTTTTTAATGTAAAGCTTAAAATTTTGAAGTTTATTGAGTTGATTAATGATGATGAGGATATAAGAAAAATGGTAGCATTTAAAGGCATCCTGAGCACTGAAGGTGAAGCGATAGTAATCAGGTCTAATGCCAATATAATTGATGCCGTTTATGAGAAAGTTATAGCTGTTCCTATGAATTTGCCGTGCTTTAATCAAGACGGAAAGAGTTTAGGCACGGTGCGTGATGTGGTGATGGAAGGGAATAAGCCGATACAATATATTACGGATGAAACGGATATTGATGCGGGCACTTTGCTTGTAGCATCCGGTGATTTGTTGATTTTTAATGATACCGGCGGAGTAGTAAAAAAGCCGCCCAATAAAAAGGTGGACGGATTTAGAAGAGAATACCGCTCAAAGCAGTCAAGAATTAAAAATTCAGAAGTAAGAACTCACGATGAAACTTATATAAACGATTTTGCCGTTGACAACACAAACAACTACAAACAAAACATGGCAACATCGCTTTATGAAAAAATCAGAATTCAGAATTCAAAATACAGAATTAATGACGATGAATATTATCAATCTGAAAATGAAACTGACTCCCAGCCTATTTCCACCCCTGAAAAAATTAGAGAAGACAACACCGCCGTCCACCGCTCCCCCTTAAAAACCAATTTAGGCAGAAACAAATATGCCTTTTTGATAGGTCTGCACCTATTAAAAGATATCTATAACAACAACGGACAGCTTATCTTAAAAAAAGGCAGCCCCATAACCGAAAAAGAAATCCAAACAGCCAAAGATCATGACCGCCTGGTGTCCATGACACTTAATTGTTTGTAGGCGGATATATTTTCTTAGGTTCTTTCAATTCCGTCAAACAAATACAGCTTTGTTTCTACATTTTTTAATCCAAGAACATCCTCTGCAGCTTTTTTATACCAAAAAAGCTGTTTTTGGTATTCAGGGTTTTGACCTTTGCCTGTTTTATAGTCAATGATAACCGCCCCGTTTTCGTCCAAGATAATCAAGTCAATAACACCCTGCATAAGGACAAAATTGTCCTTATTTCCGCCGAAATGTTTGGCGCACACTTTATAAATGAAACCTTGCTCTTTATAGTATTTTCTGCCGTTTATTAGTTTTTTCATTTCTGAAACGGCTGTTTTTATTTTAACTTTGTCTACGCTGTTTTTTATTTTGGAATGCAGATTTTCCCATTCAGTTTCAAAATCACTGTCAAAGTTTATGATTTCCATCGCAGTGTGATAAAGAGTGCCGATTTCAGCGGCGTTGTCCAAGCGATTATTCCGGCGTCCTGCAAAATAAATTCCCTTATCGTCGACGGATAATATCCCCTCGGCATTCAGGCTGCCCGGTATATCGGCTTCTTCAGTTTCATCTTGCATTTTTGCCGCTTGCGTAACATACACCTTTGGTTGTGTAATGTCTATTATATGCTCACGCAACATACTGTCTTTCAATTTCTCCGCCAGCCCTACATCTGCACTCGGCAAAATTACCCCTCGCTTTTCACTCTCATCGCCTATCCCAAAATCTAATCCTCTAAACTCATTTCCCTCATGCTCTCTATATACACTAATCAACCAATCCCACCACGACACCGCATTTTTAGTCATCTTCACCTTGTCAACATCAACCTCCTTCTCCTTGATTGCAAATATATCCAAGCCCCTCTTTGCCCTTGTACACGCAACATATAACAATCTCAATTCCTCCTCAAGCTGTCTGGTTTTAAGGCGGTCTTTATTGAATAAGTGTGCATTGCTGTCAAAAACTTCTCCTCCCTCAAAGTCATATGCCCTAATCGCCGCCGCTCCTTTATGCACCAACACACTACTATTCAAATCTGTCAAATTAAACCGCTTTTGAGCATTCAATATCAATACATATTCAAACTCTAAGCCCTTGGATTTGTGTGCCGTCATTACCCTAACAGCATCATTATCTGCAGGCAGTTCCCATTCATCCATACCGTCATCCAACAATTCATTTAAAGTTAAGTGGCGTTTATCATTGAGAGAAAGCAAAAAGGACTCAAAACTTTCAGCCGCCGAAACCCCGTGAGTAAAAATGGTTTGAAAGTAATTATGATCTGACACGACTTGATTGATTAAATCAAGCGCGTTTAGTTTTAGCGATAGGACACGATAATGATTGAGAGCAGCAAAGAATTTTTTAAATTTAGAATTCATATTTTGAGAAAAACAAAATTTATCCGCCGCTTCATAAAAAAACTCCTCATCTTTAAACTGCATCCTGATCTTAGCCAACTCCACATCTGAAAAATTACCAAAGGGTCCCATTAATGAATTAATCAAAAATGCATCATTAAAACGGTTGTTGATCAGTTTTAAATACTCAATTAGGTGTGCGGCAAAAATATCTTTTTTAGGCAGTGATAATTTTATGCCGGCTTTATTCAACTCATCTTGCAGCGGAACAACACTATCTAAGCCGCTTCTGACCAATACCGCTATGTCAGACGGCTTGACATTTTTATATGCCAGTATCTCGGCAATCCTCAGCGCCGCCGCTTTGATTTGATGGTCTTTCGGCAAAATGTTAATAGCCACGGCTTCACCGCCGCCCCGCCCCTTAATAGACTCGTTTTCACAGAAAACGCCCTCTTTAGCATTCCGTTCTTTTTTTACAACAAATTTTCCCTCTTCCTCATAATCTACGCCGCCGAACTCTTTTGTCATCACTTTGCCAAACAATTTATTGACAAAATTCAAAATTTCATTCTTTGACCGATAATTATTATTCAATTCAATAGCGGCCGCATCATCTCTCAACTTAAACTCTTCATAAAGCCTTGCAAAGATATTTGGTTCACACCCCCTGAATGCATAAATACTTTGCTTAATGTCTCCTACTAAAAACAAGTTATTATTCGGACATTTAAGCATTTGAATAATATTATTTTGTAACGGATTGATGTCTTGATACTCATCTACAAAAATAAATTTATATTTTTGCCTGATTTCACTCAAGGCGTCAGATTTTAATATCTTTAGAGCATAATGCTCTAAATCGTTAAAATCCAACATTCCCTTTTTTGCTTTAAACGCCCTAAACTCCTCACTTGTTTTGTCTCTTAACGCACACAAAATTTTTATGTAATCTTTGTTTTGATTTTTAGCATTTTTAATTAGTAATTCTTTTTTTAATAAGTCAAGCACCTCATCTTTTAGGATTTTATACTTTTCATTGATAATATGAAACATCGGGTCTTTGCCTAAAGCCCCTTTAGGAGTAGTGATATCAAAAGTTGATAACTCTAAGGCAACGATTAATTCTTTTATCGGAATAATATTTCTTTGAAAGTTTATTAAAAGAGCATCTTGATATAATTCATCCGCTTGTTTTTTTAAGGCGGACTTTCTTGCGTTTATTTCATTAAGAAGAATTTTTTTGCATTGTTCATCACACAAGACGCTATCATTGCCGTCCGGCAAAATGTTATTCTCCTCCGTCATTTTTACAACAATCCTTTTTAATTCCTCTGCGCCCAGATTATCTGAAAAAATTTCTTGCAGTTCATAGAACGAACGACTGAAAGTACTTGCTTTTATTGTTTCAAAATCTGTATTATGAACTGCAAATTGTGAATCATAAACTGCTATCGCCTTATCAGCCGCCTTCCTCAATAAAACATTACTCCCTCTTTCTAACAGCTTCACCTCGGGGTCTGCCCCCGCCAAATAAAAGTATTGGTCAATCAATTTTTTGCACCACGCATGTAAAGTAGAAATGTCCGCATCCGCCAGCTTGATTAACTGTGACCTTAATTCCTTATCTTTTATCAATGCATTTGCCAGCTTCTCACGCATATCTGCCGCCGCCGCTTTGGTGAATGTAACTATGAGCATATTAGACAGGTCATGCCCCTCTTTTAATAAAGACACCACTCTTTCTATCATAACAGTAGTTTTTCCGCTGCCCGCCGACGCCGACAACAATATATCCTTGCCCCGTATATCTATAGCCAGCTTTTGCTCTTTGCTAAAATTCATTTCATCGTCCTTTATAATGTATTCTGTATTGAACAACTTGCCGAATACTCACAATATCCGCACACACTGTCACTGCCCGGTACAGCCTTTCTCTCGCCTGACTTTATCCTCTTAATCATATATTCTGCCGCCGCCTTGGCGCTGCCCAGCAATTGTTCAATCTTGCCGCTCTCCAATAAATTCTTGCTTTCTGTATCAAAAACATAACTATCACCGTTATACTCTCTGTCCATATACTTGAGTACTGTCTCATCTTTAACAGCTATTCCGCTTAATTGAGACAATTTCTCATTAAATTTATTTTTAAACGGATAATAAAATGCTCCGCCAAACTCATATCCGTGTTTCATAAAGCTAAGCGCATACAGCGCCAACTGCAACTTTTCACCCTTTTCTACCTCACTTTTAGAAAACTTTGCCCGTCCCGATTTATAATCAATTATCCTTATGAATTTTTTGCCGTTTATTATGGCATAATCTGCATAGTCAACCTTGCCTGCCAGGTTTAAATTGTCAAGCTGCAAATCAGACAATCCTATTTCTATACCTAATAATTTAAAATCCCCTGCCTTAATGTGCGATTTAAACCTTAGCGCCAATTTTTCTATTACCTTAATCAGCCTCTCTTTTTTTGCCGCATTTTCTGCCAATTCAAACTTATATCCAAACGGCTGTTTTAATGCGTCTTTTAATGCGGTCTCACAAAAACCTGCTCTTACAAACTTCTCTGCAATTTTATGAATCAAGTTGCCTGCATCCAAAACATCTACCTCACCGCTTTTTGTCTCTTTAGCTTTTAAGCCGTATCTTATGAAATGGCGAAAAGGGCAACGATAAAAATCCTCTAATTGACTGGCAGAAATGGTTTTTTTGAAAAAAAACAAAGCATCAAAAAAGTTGTTTTCAACCGCTGTTTCATCCTGTTTAATTAAAAATTTATCTGCTTCGTTTTTTAATAAATGATAGATTTCAGAGACTAGAGGCTGCGGAGTATGATTGTTAATGTTTAACAAAAGATATTCAAATGCAGAAGAAGTATTGCCGATATAATTGACAGGAGTTGGCTGATAAAGATTCGGGAAAGCAAATACCTCGGACAGTCCGCTCTGTTTTGATAAATAATCCGATAATAGCACCGATTCCCTGCTGTCCGAATTGAAACTAACTCTATTAAATTCCAATGATGCCAGCAACGGTGACGGTCTTATTTCATCGCTTTGTATGTATGAAATAAATAAATCCTGTGCCGAATTCATAAAAGACAGCAAATCTTTTATTTGAGATTCTTGCTTTTTAACCGCCAACCCCGCTTTCTCTAACCCGGCATTCTCCAATTCTAAACCGGACAACACTCCTTCAGTTTTTTCATATTCCGGAATTATTCCCTCATTAAAATCCAAAACAAACGCTTTTTTAAATTCTGTCCCTCTAAATGCAGAGGCATTAGATACCAAAACCACATCAGAAGCAGGGGAAATACCGGACATAACGCCGGTTAAAAGATTTTCTTTAAAAGAATCCAGTATAAAATCTGTTTCTTTTTTAGAATGCAAACTGCCGTCTGACGCTTTGCCGACAGCCGCCTTCAAACTTAATTCAAATAACTCCTTTATCCGCACACTCTCACTGCTCTCGTCTAATACATCATCCAATAAATGATTTAATTGTTTATCCCAAAAACTATCCCTTGCCTCCGTCAGCTTTCTTCTTACGGCTTCAGCTGTTTTGTCTTCAAATTCATTATAAAAACCCTTGTATTCAATCAAATATTTATTGCAATAATTTTCAAAACCGCATATGTCGTCAAGCTCAATTTTTGAAACCGCATTTTTTGCTAACGCAACAAATCCGCTTCTTGACGGCATCTTTAAATCCATCAACGCCAAAATATATTTAGTAATCGCCGCATCCCTTAATTTAGGCTTCTCATCAATATAAAACGGTATTTTAAACTCGTTAAACACCCGTCTTATGCCGTCGTATGAACCGCTGCCGCAAACTATCGCCATCTCCTTAAACTTAACACCGTCAAAATTTGCCGCCCTTATTCTTTTTGCTGCGACTTTTATTGCAGAAATTGAATTTGCCGCAGAATATATCTGTGTAACTGTGTTTATAGCGGTTGACGGTTGGTGACTAATGGTCGGTGATATAAACGACAAACTGCTCTTTTTGATTAATTTTAATATCTCTTCTTCTAATTCAGTCGTATAATCAAAATTTAAAACATATACATGAGCATTTTTTAAATAATTACTCCTTTTTAATTCATCCAACAGCGCCGACAATTTTCCGTGCCTGTCCACAATTATATCGTTTGTCTCATTTAAAAATTTTTCATAAACTATTTTAATATCTTCAAGTTTCAGCCTCAATGCCCCTTTAGTCTTTTCAATCACTCCTTCAAGTTTTTTAGGAGTAATTCCGTTCATTATCAAACCCGAAATTTCTTTGTACAGCTTCAAGGCATAACCGCTGAAATTCTTGCTCTTTTCATAAACTTTCAATTTGTTTTGTTGCAGTATCCTTTTTAATATTATTACCGCCCCCTCTTTTGGCAGGCAATACTCCCCTTTCAGCTTTTGAAAAAGGCGGTTAAACGACGCTACCTCAATATCAAACGCGCCGTTTGAATGCAAAAAAACTGCTTCTTCAGTCAAAAGCGTATACTTTTCAGGCACAATAATAATGTGCTTGATTTCTAGATCCACCTTGCGTTTTTGCAAGCTAAGCGCTATATGTTTGATAGCGTTTGTATATGTAGAATGCTTCATGTTTGATGTAATAAGCAGCCAATCGCAAGTTGAGTTGATGAGTTCAATTAAAAGCCATCTAAATTATTTATTAAGAGCAGATGATGATTTTTAAAAAATGTCTGAACTCATAATTCTGAATTAATCAAAATCATACCGCATTTCTCTTGATATGTCAATCTTTTTGTGCTATACTAGCCGTTATGAAGAAAAAAATATCTGTTGTTTTTTTAGTCTTTTTTGTTATAGCCGTTTTGTCATTATCCGCTTGCGGACCCGGGGCTGTTGTTACTATCGGTCTATCTGACACTCTGCCATGGGCAAGCGGCACAGACACCCGTGTTTATGAACGGTCAGTTTTTGAAGTGCGCCGCTATGAAAATGTTCCTCATGACAATAGCGAATGTGAAGACTGCGCCGACTGCCGCGACTTTGACCAAATAGCAATCAATATCCCCGAAAAATCTACTGTCACATATACGCTTAGGCAAGGCTGGTCATTGAGTTTTCCTACCGCTTTAAATATGGATCTTTACTCTAGTCCCCGCCCTGTTGCCGCACAAAACAGCGCCCTCACTTTATTGCAAATGGAGCTGGTTGTAGTTTATGATATAATTCTTGACCACCCGCACGGCACCGGTTATCTTGAAGGCGTCCGGGAAGAAAGAGTTTCATCTTATGCCGTGTTTGACAGCTATAACATGGCGGCAGTTTTTTCATGGAGATGGGCAAGGACAAGGACGGTTGCAACGCTTGACGGCAATGACCTTGTAGGTAAAAGGACTACTCACATAATGTGGGTGGATTATCGTGATGATTACCTCAACTCTTTTTTGATTTATTACACCGCAGCAAATACAATAAATTCAAATTCCAGCAGGGTTGTAGACGCGCCCAGAGGACAGCACCATATTTGCAATGAATATTTATTCTTTTTAATGCGCGCCCTAAATACTACCGGACCTAATGCATCCGGTCAAAGCATTGACTTTTTTCTGCCTCTAAATGCTTTAATCAATAACAACAGACGGGTACGCTCTACAACCATTATGCAGCAAACAACAACCAGCACCGTGGCATTGCCGTTCAGCGGTGCGGCTGCTTCACGCGAATTTATTGAAGAGCATTTTAATATAGATGAAGAAACTGCCGCAAGAGAAAATTTTTGGGACAGACCCAACATAGCAAGGCGGACAACCCTTATGCTAAACGATAACCGTTCAGGACCCGGTATTTTGCTATATTTCAGCGCATATCCGGTGTTAGAGCAAAATAATCCCAGACGCCCGGCTTTTGCATTAAATAAAGTACTGTTGCAAGTGGTTACTCACTCTCATGTAAGCGGCGACCAATTTGACAGAGATTTTCCTATTTATACGCAAGTGTTTAGTTTGATTGAATATCATAACGCAGCAATATAGAAATTATCTATAATCTATAGATAAAGATTTCCAAAATAAAAACAGATCCGGAATTGTTTTTTCCGGATCTGTTTTTTAGTGATAACAACTTATATCATATAATATTGCCTCTCATATCATACACTCACCTTTATAGTTAATCTTGTATTGTTTTCGTCATCCTGACATGAGGTATGCCCGCCTCCATAAATTCCTCACCATCTGCAATATATCCGATTTTTTCATAAAAAACTTTTGCGTGAATTTGGGCATGAATTTTGACCATAACAGCGCCTCTTTTTTGTGCTTCCTTTTCAGCAAATTTCATTATAGCAGCGCCCCGTACATCCTTTCTTACCGCCACCCTGCCAATAACAGCCGCGTCACCATCAACTTTAAGTCTTGCATAAGCAATCAACTCATCACCGTTATACTCACTCAAGTGAACAAAATCCTTTTCATCACCCTCAAACTCCTCATGCTGTGAGATTCCTTGTTCAACAATAAATACTGCATTTCTTAAAGCAGTAATTTTTTCATCAACATCATACGCAATAATTTTTTTTGTCATCATTATAAACTAATCCTCACAGGCAAGTGGCGGTCAATCGTAGTTCTATCCCCTAGTTGCCTATATTGATTAAACCCCCATGCCCAAACATTGCCCTCATTGTCTATGGCTACACCATGTGCCATTCCTGCGCTAACAAAAGAAACTCTCGCCCCTTGTTTTATGCGCACAGGCGTATTGCGGTCATTTGTCGCCCCATCACCTAGCCGCCCATGAGCACCAACTCCCCATGAAAAAAGATTTCCGTCTATATCTATAACAAAAGCAAAAAATGGTCCTGCATTGACATAAGAAAACCTTATGTCTTGCATAATCCTCACAGGATGAAGTCTACCTTCATAAGTGCCGTCACCTAACTGCCCTATATCATTTCTTCCCCATGCCCAAAGACCACCCATTTTGTCAACAGCAAAGCTTTGCCACATACCTGCACTAACATGAACAAACAATGTGTCTTGAATTATGTGTATAGGGAAGGGACTCCAAAGAGTAGCACCATTACCTAATTGACCGGCGGTATTAGCTCCCCAAGCCCAAAGGTTTCCGAAAACATCTATTGCAAGGCTATGCGAATCGCCTACGCAAATACTAATAAAAAATGTTCCTTGCTTTATGCGAATAGGATGATTAGAGGCTGTCTGAGTGCCATCCCCCAGCTGCCCCTGAATATTGCTGCCCCAAGACCACAGATTTCCAAAAACATCGATTGCCAAATTATGAAAAGACCCTGCACTCACAGAAGAAAACAAAGTGCCTTGTTTTATTTGCACAGGAGCATTGCGGTTTGTGTTTGTGCCATCACCCAACTGCCCAAAATTATTTCTGCCCCATGCAAAAAGATTGCCATCCATATCTATTGCAAGACTATACTCCTCTCCTGCACTAATATATGAAAACTGTGTGCCTTGTTTTATGCGTATCGGTGCTGTGCGGATTGCATTAGTTCCGTCGCCTAGCTGTCCAAATTCATTAGAGCCCCATACAAAAAGATTGCCTTGTTCATCAAGTCTTAAAGTATGACGATATCCTGCACTAACCCTTGCAAAACCACTTAGCCACGACCATCTTGCATATAGAGTGGTGTTTTGGTTTAATAAAAAAGGGAATATGGCAGAGTTTTCAAAATCGTCATCAGTATACCAGCCCTCAAAATGGTGGTTGACTTTTGCAGGAGGTGATGGTTGCCAAATAGGAGTGTCTTTTGGCAGAGTTAGGCAGTCAAAGGTGGTGTCATCAAATGATAGAGTAAAATTGGAGATAATAACAGGTGAACGCCTAAGCCACTCTAAAAAGTATGTCTCATCACCTGTGTTGCCGGCATTTAGCCAAATCTCAAAGGCAGACAGTCCATCATGCCCGTCTTGTCCGTCCCGCCCGTCTTGACCTGCATTACCTCTTAACCAATTAAGAAAATCTGCCTCTGTGCCTGTGTTTCCTGCCTCTATCCAGATATCGAAAGTAGATCTGCCGTCTTGACCGCCCTCCTCGCAAGCAAATAGAGCAAACACCGATAGCAACAGCATGACTCCGATACAAATGAATTTGATTGATTTTTTCATTTTTTGTTCTCTCCTTTTTACAAATGAATTTGGTACTTGTTTAATTAAATTGTAATTTTTTGGGGCGCTGAAGTGAACACCCCTACAAAGTTTCTTAAAAACTCTTAAATTTGCAATCCGTACGGATTGCCGCTTGTTTTTTTCACTCACCCAACCACAATATACTCGCAACTACAATTTGGGGCAACTGCAAGTTGCCCCCGCAAGCGGCACTTTGCCGCTCTTACAGTACCTTTCCTTTATATAATCAACTCGCCTTAATTTGTCATTAAATTAAAGCGGTTTTAGTTTTGCTGAAAAGTGCCTTAAAATAGGCGGCTCTTCTGTTATTTTATAGCCTTTGATTTTTGCTGCCCGTGCCTTTATATTTATGAGCGCATCCGCCACCACATCCAAATGTGCCTGCGTATATACTCTCCTTGGCAAGCAAAGCCTTGAAAACTCAAAATCACTCTTTAGCTGCTTTTTGGTGTCAGGGCAATTCCCAAGCATATACGACCCGATATCACACCCTCTGATACCTGCCTCAATGTATAACTCCACGCATAAACTCTGCGCCGGATATTCATAATAAGGAATATGCGGCAACAACTTGGCAGCATCCACAAATATCGCATGACCTCCTGCAGGCGACTGATATGCAATTCCAGCCTCCTCTAATCTCGCTGCTAAATACTCCATCTGTCCTATTCTATACCTCAAAAAGTTCTCATCAACCCCTTCTTTTAAACCGATCGCCAATGCCTCTAAATCTCTTCCGCTCATGCCGCCGTATGTAGTAAACCCTTCATAAGAAATGCACCCGATTTTCATCAATTCAAACGCCGCTGCATTTCTTGTACCCATCAAACCGCCCATATTCACTATACCGTCTTTTTTTGCCGACATAGTAAAATACTCACCATACTTAAAGGTCTCTTTAACAATCTCTAGTATACTTTTATCTTTAAACTCCGCTTCCCTTTGTTTAATAAAATAAGCATTTTCAGCATATCTTGCCGCATCAATTAGCACAGGAATTTTATATTTATCGGCAATCTTTTTGGTCTCACGGATATTGGCAATAGAAACAGGCTGTCCGCCGGCGGAATTGTTTGTGACGGTAATAATTATTACCCCGACATTATCAGCCCCAAACTCCTCAATCAGTTTCACAAGACGATTGTTGTCCATGTTCCCCTTAAAATCTGCTTTTAATGTAGTGTCAAGCGCTTCAGGAACAACACAGTCAACAGCCCTTGCCCCTGCAATCTCTACATGAGCGCGAGTGGTATCAAAATGCATATTTGATATGGCATATTTTTTGCCTTTTAATAAAATAGGCATGACAATTTTTTCTGCCGCCCGCCCTTGATGTACAGGCTGCACAAATTCAAAGCCTAAAATTTCCTTAGCGGCAGCCACTACATTTTTAGCCCCAACAGCACCTGCATATGACTCATCACCTTTCATTATGCCCGCCCATTGGTCAGACGACATTGCGCCCGTACCGCTGTCTGTGAGCAGGTCTATGTAAACATCCTCACTCGCTAGATTAAAAAGGTTGTAATGTGCCTCTTTAATTTTTTTAACCCGCTCTTCTCTAGTGGTCATCTTTAGGGCTTCAATCGCCTTAATCCTAAACGGTTCGGGAAAATAAATCGGTTTCATTTTTATATTTCTCCTATTATAATTTTTTTTGTGTAATTTTTTCGTCTGCGAGAATGAATTCGTTGGAATTCAGACGAAGCAATCCATCAACTTCAATTCACAAATTCAATTCACAAACTCAATCCTCACAGGTGAGTAGCGCTGCAAGCCCGTCCCATCGCCTACCTGCCCTTCCCTATTAAACCCCCATGCCCAAAGGTTGCCGCCTATATCTATAGCAAGATTATGACCATCTTTTACACTGACAGAATAAAAGCTTGTGCCTTGTGCTATATGTACTGGAGTATAAAAATTCACCCCAACATAAAAGCCATGCTCCGATAATTCAATACCCCTGCTTCGACCCCAAGTCCAAAGGTTGCCGTCTATGTCTATTGCAAGGCTATAAAATAAACCTGCACCAACAGCTAAAAACTGCGTTCCCTGCTTTATGCGCATAGGATGACTTCGCTGTATATCAGTCCCGTCTCCTAACTGACCAGCATTATTACTGCCCCATGAAAAAAGATTTCCATAAATGTCTATTGCAAGAGTATGACAGTTTGCTGTCCTAACATAAGAAAACAATGTGCCGGGCATTATGTGCATAGGATAATTACAACCAAACGAAGTGTCTCCATTGCCCAATTGACCACTATGATTTAATCCCCAAGCCCAAAGATTACCATCAACATCTATTGCAAAGCTAGAATTTGTTGCCGCACTAACAAAAGAAAATAATATGCCTTGTTTTATGTGAACCGGAGAATATCGTGTAATAAATGTGCCGTCACCTAGCTGACCCATTTCATTCCATCCCCATGAAAAGAGCCTGCCCTCCGCATCTATTTTAAGACTATGCGTAGACCCCGTAGCAATTCTGTTAGGAGGCAAATTATTGCGGCAAATTGGGTCAGCATTCCGGTTGTTTCCAAACTCACAAGCAAACAAAACAAATACCGACAACAACATTATAACCGAAACCAAGATATATTTCATTTTTGCACTAGCTGTCTCTACCGCCTTAATCCTAAACGGCTCGGGAAAATAAATTGGTTTCATATTATATGTTTCTCCTATATGCAGATTTTTTGTAATTTTTTTCCTTCGTCATTGTAAGAAACATAGTGACAACGCAAACTCAGCACAGTCGCCCCAAATAAAACTCAATCCTCACAGACAAGCGGGCGATTACCAATATACCATTCGCATAAGTTATCTGGTTGCTTTTTTTGGGAAATCGTTACTTGAACTATCGTACTCCGTGCAGACATCTCGTAAATAATGCAAGGATTGTCTAGCATAATTTCTTCAGGCGACATCATTTTTAAATCCTAATTAAGTTTATATCCCAATTGCTCTAGGTTTCCTCCGTTCAAAGCAATTTGCATTTATGATAATTGACTTGTTTTTATATTAACACACATCACCCGAACTGTCAAACTTAATTGACTTGTTTTTTATTTTTCCTCAACCAATATTTTATATTAAGATGAGCTTTAAAAAGTTATTCATTAAACTCTTTAAATAACATAACGACGGACTTAAAACAAGTCCGCCGTTTATAAACATTATTTTTTTTATCTTTTAGCTTCTATTTAGCATGATCTTAACAATTCACTTTAAATCTGCCGTTCCTAATTATTCCTCTCAAGTTGCAAAACAGCTTTACAGCATCACCGATAGAGTCAATAATTTCTTAAATAATATTTCTTAAATTGTTGAAAATTTTAATTTAGTATGATAAACCATTATTTGAAGATTGTTGATATGAAGTATGCTCTTGCTGAACAAAATGAGAAGCATTTTTCTCCTCAGCTTCTTTAATTTTTCCCAACTCCTCCTCTTGCTTCTTTCTTTTCAATTCATACTCTTTAAGCCTCTCATCAATACGGTTTTTATAAAACAAATCCATATCATCATAGTACTTTGTCACCAAACGCTTAAAGGTTTTAGGGATACGGCTTTTGAGTGAGTTTACACTGCGCTCTAGTGCCTCCGTAGCATTTTTCTTGTATGTTTCTTTATCAAAAACTCCGTTGAATCTATCCCACTCACCTGTCTCTTTTAGCTTGTCCACAAAATTCTTATTGACTGTATTAATAGAATCATCTATCCAAATATCCAGTTGCTGATTGAGCCGCTCAATAACCGGGTCGCTTATTTTGCGACCCCACCTTGCAGTTTTTTGTCTTAGTATATTTACAACAACCGTTGCCGCCACCGACAATAAACCTACTCCTAGCGTTGTTAATACTGATTGCCATGTCATTTTTAACCTCCGAAAGTACACACCAAGTCTTGTGTAAATTTCTTGTATGTATTTTTATTTATATTATTCTAAAACTGCTTCAATACTTGTTGATGAAATTTCATTGCTTGTAGATAACGAAAACATAAATTTATTTCCAAGCATACAAATCAAGCATATCCATAAAATCCTATGTTTTAATGACGGTGCTGTTTCGTTTAGTGTTGTACATTAGCGCAATGAGAGAAATTATAGCCAAGAGACCTAAAAAAAACAAAAAGTGATTGTGTGCCATGTTCCAAATAACTACTGTTTCCCAGTGGATGTTGAAGGTTATAAGTATTATCGCATAGGCTACAATCCCGCCGATAACAACTACAGTGTTAAGAATATCAAACCAAAGATAGCGAAAAACAAGAAAGAAGTATGTCAACGGAAAAAACATGATTGCCAGTATTATTAATATTACTCTCCCTCGTTTCTTTCTTGACATCTCTTGTCCCTTAGTAATTATCAATTTTAATTCAATTACTTTGACTCTCTTGACACTTTTTCTTCAAGTTGCCGAATTTGGTTATGCACTTCTCTAGCACGACTTTTACGATTTTCTAAATCTGTCACAAGTTGTCCAAACAAATCCTGCATTATATCATGACTTAGCTCACTAAGCTCTCTTTTTAATGCACTTATTTTTCTCTGCCGAGTTTGCCATTCTTCAGTAGCCATAATTTCCGCTTCTGTCATAGCCTGCTTAAATTGCTGCTTCTCTTCAGTAGTTGCATATCTGAAAACAAGTTCTTCAATTTCATCTTTTACAGTAGAACTAACTGAGAAAATCTCACCTGCTTCAATTAGTTTTTCATACTCTTGTACTGTTATTTGATTTTGTGTATTTTTTTCTATTATTCTAACTTGCATTTAATTTATCCTCCATATTCTACCAATTTGTATGCCCGTAATAGCATGACGAGATTCTAATACACCATTAACTGCTCTTATTTCCCTCGCCCTATTAAATACTATACCCGCCCATGTTGTTGTATTTCTTCTACATGTAACAACATTATATAATGTGCTATTCAGTAGTTGCCCATTTCCAGCAGCGACTTGTGCCCCAGATGGCGGTATTATAAATTGAACTAGACCTGGATCTCCCGTATGAAGAAAGTAAATCAAACTAGATGACCAAGTTTGTAACCCTAGACGAACTTCTATTGCACAAAGGGCAGCGCCCACTCTAGCATGATTAAACTCACGATCAGCATCAAGTATGCTTAAATTTGTAGATCCGTCTCGTAAAAGTTCCCAAGCCGCAGATGCACCAATGGCTGCAGGGGTTATTCCTAGATTCGTCCTTGCGGCAGCAGCTGTTGTAGCGTTTGTACCGCCTTGTGCAATAGGCAATGTCCCTATAGTCGGCTGCGTTGCCCCTGCAGCAGTTGTAAACCATGCGCCGTTTGCTGTAGTAGTTCGTCCGGTACCGCCGGCATTAATCGGCAATGTCCCGGCTGTAACTGTAGTTGCATTAGCTCCAATATGCAAAGCTCTTGCTGCTGTACTTGAAGATAGCGATGCACCCGTACCACCACGAGCTAAAAGCATAGTGCCTGAAGTTATATCATTAGCAACATGAGTATGACCGGTTGCCGCAGCGCCGATATTTGCCGAAGTTACTCCTAAATTTGTTCTTGCTTGTGTTTGTTGTGCCGCTGTCAATGTTTGCGCACCGTCAAACCTTGCAAACCTCGCGTCTGCCGCAACCTGAGTTATTGCGCCGATATTTGCCGGAGTTACTCCTAAATTTGCTCTTGCATCGCTCGCATTTGTCGCACCGGTACCGCCATTTTCGACAGAAAGTCTTCCTGTGACATCCGTGCCTAGTTCAACCTGTCCATAAGCAGGATTGATGCCGGCTCCTCCAACTCTAAGAATGCGATTCGCCGTTGCCGATGTAGGCAATCTGGCAAGATCTAATCTATCGCTTGTAATTCTCCCTGCCGGCAAATTCGGTACTTGCGCAAGCGGCAGTACGCCGTTATTTATATTAGTTGCATTGTGAGCGCTATCAGCTCTGGCTTGTGCGGTCGCAATCCCCTGCTGCAGTAATTGATGTTCGGTTAAGTTTGAATCGGTATGTGCTGAAAGTGCAACCGCACTGCTTTTTTCAATCCGCTCAGTTTCTTCTTTAAGATGGACGATGTTATTGACAGCAATGTTTAAGTCATCCGCTTGAAGCAACACACTTTCATCAAATTCATTGCCGTCATTTATCCCGTCCGAAGAGGCGGGAGCAATATAATTATTTCTAAATTTTCGTGACATATTGTCCTCCTGTTTTGTTTGTAATTTTTTTCGTTTGCTTTTAGATGTCAGGATTAATTACTATTTTGAAATTTTCAAAATCGTTTCTGGTTGCTGAAATTTCCAATACGATAGAATTTGCAGTCGCATTAATTACCTTATCCAATGTCAATACTCCGGCAAATTTTTCACGATCCCAAACTATCCTTATGCTTTCAATACTGCAATAAACCTTTTTAAGCTCTGCTTCCACAACAAATTTATTGGCATCATTTTTATCAAATACACAGTCTCTCCTCCTAACTTCAATCACATCACTGTCAAACTCATCAGTAGCATCAATTAACACATAAAACTCTATTTTGACTTGATTGACCATTGTCCTGCTTAAAATCGGCAAACCGAAACTGAAAGCATTATTTGAGTCAATCCGTATTTTAGACACTTTGGTTGAATTATTTTCTTCAATTATCGCCCTGCCCTTTGTGGTTTGCCTATATCCGCTGCTATCCAAACTTATTTCGTTGCTCATTACTTCATATTCATGAGCAACTTTTTCATGCTGGCTTTGCGCAAGAACTCGGTCGCCGACCAATAACTCCGCATCGCCTTTCCACTCAGTTTCAACATATCCGACTCCGTTTTTGTATTTTGCAATAATCTTTTTTGCCATTTTTTTCAAAAAAGTCGGAGTGGTGTTTGGATCATCATGAATATATAGCGTTGCATCAACTGTGAATTCATTGAGACCGTTTATGCTGATGCTCTGCTCATCTCTTTCAATGAAACACACTTTCTCTTTTTTATAGCTCTTTTTACAGCAATTCGGTATTGTTATCATATGCCGCCTCCTCTGCACCATGGAATCTATCTTGTCTTATCACAATTTTTCCTTCTCTGTTTGAATAAACATAAGCACAAAGCATATTCGCAATTTTTTGCAAAACATCCCAAGCCGATTTATGCTCAATCAATGCGTACGGCAAAACCAATTGTTCTGATTCTTCATCTATATCAGGCACAATCTCAAGTCTGTCAAATAAGCCGTTATATCGCCTTTCTGTCTCTATTAACTCTGTTATTTCTTCTATTACTTGTAAGACTGTCCATCCTTTTCTTGGAATAACCGGCAATCCTTTTTCTCCGTCGCCTATCAACTTGCCAAAGTTAATTTTAACACTTTGCAAGCTATAGAGAATGTCATATGCCTTGACTGACATAAACGGACTATCATCATTAAGCTGCCACGAGTATGAATAGAACTTTCCCAAAGGGTATCTTTCCCCGTTACAAAAAACATGAGGGACGACTGTACGATTTGGACGAAGCATCGCAAAATTATCGGGATGATAAAACATTCTTTTGGCAAAACTTGCATTATCATCAGCATGAAAAAACATTCTCTCACGATTAACAAAACTTGCTTTGCAATAATTAGCGCTTAGTCCGTAAGATAATTTATCAACACTGCCCGTTTGCTCTTCTAAAATCTCAAAAGACTCTAAAGTGTCGCCGCCAAAGCCTTCGCGCATTTCACCGCCAAAAAAAACAATTCTCGGAACAACACCCGCCCTGCTCCACCTCGTAACAGTTAGCTTGAATCCTGTTATAGTTGCATTTTCAAATCTTTTATCTTGCTCAAAATTCCAGCTATATTCAAAATGATTGTGCCCGGTGACAGATTCATCATAGACGATTGTTTTATTGTCTCCTATGCCCTCGAAAATTTCTAAGCGAAAATCAACAGCAAAGCACTTTTCACTATGTCCTCTAAGTAAAACTCTAGGCAGCCGTCTTGGAGAATAATATTCTGCCTCTATTACTTGCGGTATGAGAAAATTATTTCTGTCACTAATACTATTTCCTATCCAACCCGTATTGCTTCTTGGTCCGACAAGTTTAGCGGTTTTATTAAGAGGTATTCCTTTAATCGCCTCACCATTAATAAATTTGGTATCAAAAATAGTAATATTATCGTGTTGCAATCCATATTGAAACATTTGTTTTGCCTGCAGTGGCGTAATGCGGTTTTTTGTTGACTTAGTTATTGTCACAGAATTGTCCGAACCACTTGTGAAAAAATTTATATCAACAATCCCGTCTATGATTCTTGTTGCATCTTTCATGCTCATAAAAATGTTTCTCCTTTGCTAAATTTCAAGCAAATTGACAACCACATTTTTCCATTTGATAATATCTCCTATTATCCATGGTTCATATGTTATGTCATCAACATAAAATCTTGCATCGTCTGCCAGACCCCTTCTGTCAAAATATTTTATACTCAATCCTTCAGCATTGTCAGAATCAAAAATATTTCTTATGTCATCGAATTGTTCTTGACTGAGCAATTCAAACATTATTTCCAGATGCCGCTTTGCCGCAGCAATATCAATATGCAGAGTGCCGCCTATTGACCTTTGTATGTTTTTAATCTTTTCAATTTTAGGCATTACATATGACGGAAGCGGCGCTTGTCTTCCGTCAAAATCAGTTGTTCCTACACTCAATAACACTTTATTCATAAATTAAATCTCCCTTACGGTTACATTATAGCCAACTCGTTGTTGTTCAGTCGCCAAATTCGGCAACAACAATCTTGCCATGCGTGAACCGTCAATATTTAAGACAATTTCGCTAGAACCGCTGCCACCGCCCCTGCTGCCTTTTGACATAACCGCACTCATTCCTTGAATAACTGCATTTGCAATATCTTCTTTCATTGACCTAAACTGAGGCGAGTTGCCAAGCGGTACTACTGCTTCATCATAGCGCCCCTCACCTATCATTGCAAATGTTGTATTTGTAGCAACACCACCTGTTGCAAGAGGAACTGGTTGACGAACTCTTGATATCATTAGTGCAATACCTGCAACAAGTGCTGCCGCTGCAACACCGACTAATATTGGTCCAACAAAAGGGATTGCGGCAGTCTTAGCCATTTTTGCTTTTGCGGCTACAGCATCAACCACTGCTCCTTTTTTTGCAACTATGCTTTCTTTTTTACGCTGAATCATTTGTTTGGCTGATGCAATTTTATCTTTATAGCGCATAATAGTGCTAAATATTTGCAAAGCAATATTTTTTGCCATTTGCAAGCAGAAGTTTCCGTCTGCATCCGTCATGCTTTCACGGACATTAAGTAAACGAACCGTTTCTTTAATGTCATCTCCAAACACGGCAATTTGTCTTCTTGCAGCATCTACCACCCCATCTATCCCGTGTACTGCAAGCCACTCTGCCGCTGCCAAACCTTTTTTAGCAAGATTAACTGCCCCTGTTATATATTCGTTGTCAGCAAGTATATCTATTTGTTCTAGCCCGACTCTTAATGCGCCTTTGATACCGTCTTCTGCAAGAGCTTCTTGAACTGCCATCGCACCTTTTGCAACATTGACGCCTAGCGTGATATGCCTGTTGTCAGTAAGCATTTCAATTTGCTCAAGTCCAGCCTTGACACCAGCCATTATTCCATCTGTCGCAATAGCATCTTTGACCGTCATCAAACCTCTTGCCGAATCAAGAATTTTTGTGACTGTCGTGTTGTCGGTAATTGCATCAATTTGTTTTAGTGCCGCCTCAACACCCGCCAAAATTCCATCCGTTGCAAAAGCATCCGTTATTGTCATCAACCCGCGGGCAGCATCGACCGCAAGCGTAACAGTTTCATTTTCAGCCAAGGCACTGATATAATCCAGCGTTGCCTCAAACCCCGCTTTTATACCTTCGTTGGCAATAGTATCAGCTATGCTCATAGCTGCTCTGGCGCCTTCAAGAGCAGTAGTAGTCGCTATATTTTCCGTCATCGCTTCAATATAATCAAATGTAGCCTCAATACCCAGAAGCATACCTTCAACCGCAAAAGTATCAGCTAAAGTCATTGCACCTTTAAGTTCAGTTACAACATTAGTTAGAGTTCCAAATCTTTGTGAAAGTTTAATGAGTAAACCATATTATTAAATAGAAACTCACATACATCTTCAAAAAACAATCGACACCAATATCTCGCTTATATAATCAATAGTTTATTTTTAATAATCTTGACACAACCTTTTCCTTTTGTTATTATTTTTTTTGTTAACAAAGCATTTATTAGATTTGTCGATTTTCTAGTTTTTATTTATTTGTATTTTATCATAAAATATGTAATTTGTCAACACTTAAAATCAAATTATTTCATATTTTGTAATTTTTTATCGTTTTTTGAAATATATTAATAGCCGTTTTAGTGAAGAAAAAAGCAACGACTCTGTTTTATGTTGCTTTTTTTAACTTTGCATTTGCCCATAACTCAAACGCACTCTCTATACTTTTCAACTTTATGCTAAAAATCACTTGCTTTCTTATTTTTATCCGTGTTATACTAAACTATTATATAAGTATTATATAAGTATTAATTATTGCTTTGCCACTCAAGTGTATATATTTAAGCAAGCAAAAGCGGATGAAAGCGGGATCAAAATTCCGAAATCATACTGAGTGTACGATGAACGGGTGTATTTGTCCTGTTTGCACCGCTAAACACCGTTTAATATTTTTCACATTTCAGCAGCTTAGCAATAAATACGGGGACACTATTTCATGTCAAAAATTATAGCTATCGCAAACCAAAAAGGCGGAGTGGGCAAAACCACCAGCACCGTAAATCTTGCCGCATTCCTGGCCGCTATGGGCAAAAAAACTCTGGTGGTAGACATTGACCCTCAAGGCAATGCTACTTCTGCTTTCGGAATTGACAAACGCAAACTCAAAAAGACCATCTATAATGTGCTGACCGGCGAGTGCGAAGTACAAGAGGCTACATTGACTACGACGATGCCGGGACTGGACATTTTGCCTGCTACTATAGATTTAGCCGGAGCAGAGATTGAATTGGTATCCATGGGCAACCGGGACAAGGCTTTGGCGCGGCCGCTACTTAAACAAAAAAATCTGTACGATTATATTTTTATTGATTGCCCGCCGTCTTTGGCGCTGCTTACTGTAAACGCGTTGTCCAGCGCCGACGGAGTGCTGACGCCCATGCAGGGTGAATTTTTTGCACTAGAAGGTTTAGGGCAATTGATGAATACAATTAAGCTGGTCAAAAAGCATTATAATCCGACCCTAGAGATTGAAGGCGTGGCAATGACCATGTATGACAACAGGTCTAATTTAGCACAAATGGTTACGGCGGAAATAAGTAAATTTTTTGGCAAGAAGGTTTTTGCAACAAAGATTCCCAGGTCAATACGGTTTGGCGAAGCCCCTAGCTATGGTCTGCCTATTTTACAGTTTGACCCCACAGGCAAGGGAAGTTTGGCATACAAGTCGCTTACCGAAGAGTTTTTAACGAGGAATAACGACAAGTTTAAGCCGTTGACAAATTTAGGACAATTTAGAAAGATTTTGCCTAAGTAGCGGATATTTTTCATGACCACTACAAAAAGGAAAAGTATAAAATGAAAAAACTAAAATTTGTTATATTCAGCACCTTGTTGTTTGCCTTTAGTTTGCTTGCCACTAGCTGTATATTCTTAGATTGTAACGGCTACGACCCTTATGACCCTTATTGCTGTTGTGATTTTACTGTCCATCCAAAATTTGAAATTTTCATAATGAGTCAAGGCACCGGAGGCGGCAGAATTGCTTTTGATGAAGGTGATATTCTTAATCTGCCTGACCCGACAAGAGAAGGATTTACTTTTTTAGAGTGGCGTTATGGCAGTCGGGCAAATGAAACTGAAAACTGGCGGGTGTTTGACATGACTCGTCCGCTTACCGCAAATGACCATAATATAGACATAATAGCATATTGGAGATCAAATGTCATTGTGCCAAAGGCTCAAAATATTCGCCTTATCAGCGGAGAAAGAATTGCATTTGACACCGCAAGTTTTGTTCATCGTGGATTTTATACGATTTATGATGCTAACGGAGATATTGTGGTTGAAAGGAGTGAAACTTTTAATCACTTTCAAGGCAGCGGCATGGCAAGCCTAAGACCTAGATGGGATTTAGCCATGGGAACATACGGCGTGCTTTTTTCTAGCGGTACTTTCACTATTAGTATAACTCTTCAAGTAGACCGAACAACTAGCGTTGTCGCTAATTTATCAGAACCTGCGTTGTTTGAATTTAATGTCGTGCGTGATACTGCCTTGCCTTCTCCTGACAATTTAAGAATTCGCCGTACTGTAGGATTAAATGTTTTACATGAGGCTTATTTTGATTTTGTTGCGGGTGCATCAGCTTATTATATACAGGTGATAAATCAGCATAATCAGGTCTCATATTCAAGGCAAATTAATAATAGTGTATTTGTCGCAAACGATGCTATAAGAAACCTTCCGCAAGTTGCAGGAACAATTAACTTTGCAGTGTCAAGCATTGGCGGCGACGGCGCATGGCACGCTGTGAATGATTATACGCTTGGTTTTGCTACGCAGGATTCAGTTTCACCCAATTTTTTTGAGTTTGATGTGACAAAGCAGGATTTTGCTTTACCTGCCGTTCAGCTTGAACCTTCCGGCACTATTAATCTAACAAATCCCCATATGGGATATATAGTCAGAGATGAACGAAATACAGGCTCTGGTGCATTACAAAATATGCCTAGGGGAAGTTTCAGAATTCTAGACAATAATGGCAATGAAGTGTTTACTCATTTTGCAGACTGGGGACTTTCGCCAAATTCATTTAACACCTTGCCGGCAGGCAGCTATACTTTGCGTGCCAGACTTGCAGCAAGAGAAATACACGGCGGCGGGCTTTGGGCATTTTATGACAATGCGTTTTTGTTTTTGTCAGACGGTTATGATGAAACTGAGTTTGAATTTTTTATTGAGAGGCAAAACTTATTGACACCTCATAACTTTAGGATTAAGGATAATGCTATTCATTGGGATACCTGTGATAATATGAGGCATATGAATGCAGTCTTCCGTAATCATGAGGGTGCTATTGTGTTTCGCCCATGGTCGTGGTTGACAGCAACTCATTTTGGGTTTTCACAGCTTCCTGCCGCACTATTTCCGGACGGAGTATTTTCAATAGAAGTTTCAGTATCAAGCCGTCACACCGGCGTGGGTGCTAACACAATAAGATTTTATGACGGCAGCGAATACAGCCAAAGGTTTTATTTTTATCTTGACCGCATTACGGGTGAATTGCAGTATATAGAACATTAATCAAAAACATGAGCAACCGGTTAGTCATTAGGACAAGCGTCCTATCTGTTGATTGTATTATAAATACTGCTTCACAAACACGCCCTGCAAAATACGGTCAAACACTGCGATTAATATACTCACTGTTTCTTAACACCCAACAAATAAGGAGGAAAATTATGATATTAAAACACATTGAAAAACTATCCGACAAAGAAATAACATTTTTGTGCGAAAATATCAGCCGCGATCTTGAAGTATCTGATACTGATTATGGCGGCAAAGAAAATGTTTTTACAACCTGCATTGAGGTTCTTTTTGCTGATAAAAATAAAAATTCTATAGAAATTTTATCACAAAGAACCAATATTCCTACTAAGCATGAAAAGGTTTTTGAATACTTAAAAACATGGCTACAGACAAATGTACTAAAATCCCTTTTTGCACAAGACATAGTACTGGACCACGACATCAGACATTGCCGTTCTTTTCCTTCAAATGATATTGTCGGTTATTTAATACATCTTGATTTAAGTGAAACAACTATTCTTGCGCTGTATGATGAATATGCCAAAAGACAAGTGCTGAGTCTTGTTAAAAAAATCTTAAACGAACATACTAATGAAATAACAATAGACAAGATAAGGTTGCCGGAATTTTTTGAAAAAACAATGAAAAATGCAAAAGTCAAAGAATTTTTTGAAACTACCGCTGAATATGCAGCAACCTTAATCCAAAAGGCTATATATGAAACTACAGAGCCGGATGAAGAAGATTTGTCTCATGCTATATGTGAAGAGTTGTACAAAGCAGGTTTATCAATAACGCTGCAAAAAAATTACAAAAAACTACATTAAAATCATAGACATACCCAATGAAGTATGTTATAATGACACAAAATTATAAAAAATGGAGGAAAATTATTATGGCAGTAAAAATTACGCCTGAGTGCATCGGTTGTGAGGTATGTATCGATTCATGTCCCACAAACGCTATTATTATGAAAGACGGAGTGGCACAAGTTGTCGCTGAAGATTGTATTGATTGCGGAGCTTGCATACCGACTTGCCCTGTCAATGCTATTGTTGAGTAATAAAAACATAAATCGTGAACCGAAAACACATATGGAGGATATAACAAAATGAGCGTACAAGAAAAATTATTTGCAAAACTTAAAGAATATAAAGACAGCCTTAAAAACACCCAATTGACATCTGAGACAACTTTTGACGATTTGGGGTTTGATTCTTTGGATAAACTAGAAATGCTTGACGCAATTGAGACGGAATACAATATCTCTATAGACAATCCCGAGGATTTAAAAACCATGGGTGAGTTGGCGGCAAAAATTGAAGAGTTAAAGAAATAGAAATTAAAATCCGTTCATCTTATAAGGGTGTGAAGATAACCGCTTCACACCCTTATTTTGTATTTATTAGACTTGTTTGATTTTTAAACAATTACTATATCAGGAAACTCCGATTTCAAAAACTCATACAATTTTTGTGTGGTCTCGTCCGACAGACTATGCTCTATCTTGCACGCGTCAATCTCAGCAGTCTTTTCACCCACTCCCAAAACATCAACAAGCAATATCTTAATCGCTTGATGTTTTTTTAATATCTCTTTTGCCAAACGCTTTCCTTCATCAGTCAAAAATACTGTTCCATAACTCTCTTTTTCTATCAACCCTTCTAAAATTAATAACTGCATAGCTTTGTGTGTAGAGGGCTTGCTTACATTAAGGCTGTCGGCAATATCGACCGACCGCACTTTTCCCTGTGTTTGAGAGAGGTTATAAATGGTTTCTAAATAATCTTCTGCACTTTTTCTGATAGGTTTCATTTTATATCCTTTTCATTTAGTAATCACGCCGCCTTTATTGCGGGCATGAATCAATTTTGCTGCCGGTCTCAGTATTTTAATATTCTTGAGACCTCTATAAAGACCTGCAAAATTTTCATCATACGACCAATCCAAAAAACTTCACTCACCTATTGCAGGACAATCTATTATAAGTTGCTCTTATAAGTTGCTCTTTTTTTCATTTCTTATCCACTTGAACTTAATTCTTTTTCTATAAAAATTGATATAATCAGCGCCATAATAAAATCAGTTTTAACTCTTATCAAAACGATTATTTGCAGCTATTATTTCTGTAGCAGTTACATCGGGATTTAACCACCTTTTATTACTCTTTTCTTTTTTAATACGCAATGCATTTTGCGGACACAAATGTAAGCATGCAAAGCACGCCTCGCACTTGTCGGCAAAATTTACAGCTCCGTCAATTATTATATTTTTTGCCGGACATACTGTTATACAAACTCCGCACTTATTGCATTTGTCATCCACAATATATTTAGACGGATATGTTTCATAGGTTTTGTTCTTTCCGATTACCCTGCCAATCATTTTATTAAACAATCCTGCCCTCACAGCTTACTGTTTGCGTCCGGCAATATCGCTAACAATGCTCTCTATTTTATCTTTTGAATCAAATCCGGAAGCAATTTTTATTTCATCTTCTATGCTTCCCATCGGCAAATAATTTGAAACCATTCTAACATCAGCCGCATAATCAAACTTGAGTCTTGCAAACTTTTGTGCGTGCCAAAGTGCCGCGCCTGCACCGCCGCCATGAGTAGAAATAACAAATGTATAATCTGCCTCCAGCTTCACTTTTTTTAAAAATCGTCTCACCATAGCCGGTGTTGAATAATAATACACAGGAAAAACCAGCCCTATCACATCATCTTTATAGTGATTAGTCCTGCTGTCAATAACTTGAGGGATAGATATTAGTTTAACATCCTCTCCGCCAATTTTTTTTGCAACTGACAATGAGTTGCCTGTGCCAGTAAAATAAAATATTGTCATTTTCATCTAGTCCCTCACTTATTCGTCAGCTTTGTCATTTTTCTCTTTATAAGTTTTCAACTGCCGCAATATTTTTGCTTGGTTGTACAGTACCCTTGCCAAAACAAAACTCATCACAGCGCCAATTGTCAAAACCATTATAATAATTCTATACCATAGCTCATCCCATAAGTCTTGACTGATTATTCTGACCCAATAGAATATTGAAAAACCTAAAAGCCCTAATGCAAAAATATACAAAATAATTTGTATAATACTCAGCGGAAAAATAAAGCCGGTCAGCCTTTTTCTAAAGCAACCTTTTTTTAGCTTATGGTTAATTTGGGGGCAATTTGTGTTGACATCGTCCATTTATCTTTTCCTTATTAACTATATTAGCTTCATAGCTAATTTTAAAAAGTTATCTTATTTTCATGCCCCTTAATTTTAGCAGAATTTTTGTGCATAGTCAAACTCATTACTGCCCATTACCATACCAAATTGCACTCGTTTTTAGCTTTTGAGTATTATTTGCAAATTTAATGCAACAGCTGCGAAAAAACCATAATCAGTACCGCGCCTGCTATCACAAACAAAGTCGTCAAATGCTTGTTGCTTGAATACTCATATGCCGTGGATAATAACTCTGAAAACACTACATAAATCATAGCACCCGCCGCAAACGCTAAGATATACGGCAACAAAGCCTCACTCGCTCCGCCGATAAAATGTCCTATTATGGCCCCAAGCACCGTCGGCACCCCCGCCAAAAATGCAATAATAATTATTTTATACTCTTTCATGCCCGACGCTTTTAACGGAACAGCGATAGACAATCCTTCAGGAATATTATGTAACAACATGACAATTCCTACACTAACTGCCGCCCAAATACCTGCGCTTGTATGACTCACTGCACCGATAGCAATGCCCTCGGGCAAATCATGCAAAATTATTGCAAAAAATACTACAAGACCTATTTTGAAAAACTTTTTCTTGTCACTGACCGATTCTTTTTCTGCAGAATATGGCTGAGTCTGAATACTTAAATCTGTATTTGGCATAGTTAAGACACGGCTTGTTTTTTTATGAAAAAGTATGTCAAAACCAAACACAAAATTAGCCCCCAAGCCCAGCCCAACCAACAACGGAATAAGTCCGCCGCCATAGTACTCATCAATTGCTTTAGGCGCCATCTCAAAAAGCGCCATTCCAAGCATTGCACCGGCGGCAAAGGCAAGCATGGCTGATATATAAGCCTTGCTCGGTTGTTTCTTGATTATTCCTAATATGCCGCCAACAGTAGTGCCGGCAGCGCCGGCAACAAAAGCTATTAAAATAACTTGCAATAAACTGTTCATGTTATAATTTATTATAACATAATATTTTTATGCTTAATGCAACAATGAAGTAAACACAATTGTTATCACAACACCTACGACAACCAGCAATGTGAGTATATGGCTTTTTTGTACAGCCCTAGCCCCCTCGGCTCCCTTTTCGTCCTGTCCGTATTGTATAGCAAGCGGCAACATTTGTGCAAAAGCAACAAATATCATAACTCCCGCCGCAAAAGAAAGTGCATATGCAATCAAAGTTTCATTCATCCCCAAGAAATAGCCTATAACAGCACCCAATAAAGCAGGAAGTCCTGATGCTATAGCAAGCAAAATTATTTTGTAATTTTTCATGCCGCTTGCTTTTAACGGAACAGCAATTGCAAGCCCCTCCGGAACATAGTGCAACAGCATAATGACACCTAATAAAATCCCCAGTTCCGCATGATAACCTGCACCTATCGCTATACCTTCGGGCAAGCTATGCAACATCATTGCAACAAATATTGCTATACCTATTTTGAAAAGTTTTCTCTTTTCACCAGCTTCTTTTCTGTCATCGTTCAATAAGTCCATTGATAGCGGCATATCATCCGTTCTTTGATTTGCCGCCTTCTTTCTTTTTATGAAATGCGTAACAATATCAAACAAAAACACTAAGCCGCAACCTAAAACTAAACCTGCAAGCGCAGCCGTCAAACCGCCGTCCTCATATGCCTCCGGCAGCAATTCAAACAATGATACAGCAATCATCGCACCCGCTGCCAAAGCCATCATACAAGCTATATAAAACTTGTTTGGTTTTTTTACGATGATGCCCAACACACCGCCTATCCCAGATCCTATTGCTCCTGCAACAAATGCAATCAAAATTACAGTTAATATACTTGGCACAATAAATCCCTCCTATAATTAAGTCAGCTTACACTAATTTTCGTGCAGCACTATAGTTAGTCGTGGCTAACTATAAACCGATTTTACCACATTCTTTTTGTGCTGTCAAGCAAAAATTAGCCTTATCTAACTTTTTTTAGATTTATTTTTTAGATTATTTAGACACCAAAAAACCAACCCCCGGCGGGGAAATAGAGTGACGCCATTTGGCAGACAGTTAAATAAACCCCTCTAAAACTAAAAATTGAAACTTTAAAAAAGCAGTTGGTCATCATAAAACAAAATAATAAAGTAGTTCTTATGACAATGCAATTATGTAATCAATTTTATCGGATTCTTACTGCACTATATTATCTTAGGCGCTATTTATTTTAAACAAAAATTCCCCTCAAGGTTAGTCCTTGAGGGAATACAACAGTTATCAAACAACTAAATTTATCTTGACTTTAATGTCTGCTTTTTTTAGGGGGCAGGAAAGTGATAAAGCGGTTTTAAAAACAAAGTTCTTAAAGCATTATCATTACTGTTCTCTTAAAGATTCATTAAATCCGACTTTATCAATCTAAATGATTATGAAATTCTCACTCTTACTTCAATATCAAAATTCACATCCTCTAAAAAATTAAAGCCTTCTTCTTTCAATCTTTTATATTCACGGTTATTTCTTCTAAAAAAAGCATCCTCAATTAAAAACACATCCGCCTCATCTCTCACACTGGCCAAATATGCCCTTTTTATCTCACTTTCAATTTTCAACGCTGCCGATTGCTCAATCCTCTTAAATTCCTGCTCTCCCAAAAGCGGTCCGTTTTTAATAAACCTCATATCCTCTAATGAAAATCTCATATCCACCCTCAAGCGATAAACCGCCCTGTCTCCGTCCACACTTGTCCTCACACGCACATTTTTTCTGTTCATTTTAAGCGGTGTCTGCCTTAAAAATACTGTTGCATTAGTAGTATTTCTATCCACCCACGCCAAGCCCCTGCTCTCCTCTCCCGACCACACATTTATCAGCCTTCCGTCCTTAAAAATGGCAGTCTTATTAACATTTTTAATCAGCGTTCTTTCATTCCCTTCTCCAAACTGCAATGCTATGGGATCTAATTCAGTAGGCGGAATCATCCCCGGACCAAAAGGTCCCGGCTCTACATTATATGAAAACTCCTCTCTTTTTTCTTGTCCATCTTCTTCACCTTCTTTTTGCTCTTCCTTTTCTTCGTCCGCACCCTCTTCATCGTCATTGTTAGTTATCCCTCCTTCACCTGCGTCCGCCCCTCCTCCTAATTCATATGCAGACATAGCACCCGCACCCGACTTTGAATAATTATCTCTAATAAAATCCAGCAATCTGTTTGAATGAGACAGTGCCCCTGAAACGGTATACTTAAATAAGTTGGTCAGTGTCATGCGATTGGAGTATTCATTAAGAGCTTCTAAAAATTCTCTAGTCGTGTCGGTTGTAGCTAAAGCGATATTGATTGTGGGAGAGACCGTCCCCGTGATAATAAGGTGTTCTAATTCATTAGTGACGCCGTTTTTTGCATAATCTTTGCCCAATACAAGCAAACCGCAATGCATATATTCTACTCGGCGGCCTAAAGATATATTGATATTTTCTAGTGCCTCCGCTATTGTTTGTCCCTCTGCTTCTATGACATCTCCTGCATATAACGGACCGCCGCCCACAATTGGAAGATATACTAAGGCAAGCGCTTTAACTCCATGCTCTGAATAATCAATACCGATTGCAGTAGCTAATGCACTCATATTAATTTGGGGGCTTGATACAGGCAAAGGCGAAAGCAGCATTAGGACAAGACCTATTGCTATGACAATTTTTATCCATCTTAATTTTTCTTTGCGTTTTTTCATATGGTATTTTGTTTAAGTTTAAAGCATGAAGTATAAAAATTTGCAGCTATAAGTTTTAGATAGTTTTTAAAGGATTGGAAAAGAATTAATTTGAATTTCTTCACTGTCATCCGCAGTGACGAATAGTCATTTTTCTAGTTTCTGACATTGCTGTTCGTCATGAATTAAGTGTCAGTGAAGCAATCCGAATTAATTCTTTTCCAGTCCGCCAACCAACTCTACTCCGCCCGCATATCTTTAATATTTCACGCTTTATGCCTCCAACAATAATTTCCCCTCCTCCTTTTTATTTCTGCTCACAATAACCGACAACACTACCATAAGCACAGGCACTATTAAATTATTAAAATGTCCGAAAAATCTTATCCACCCTGTTGAAAAACTAAACAAAGTATGCTCGGTTCTAAAAAATGCCAATAAAATTATAAAAAAACCGATACTGCTGGCCGCCGCCACTCTTATATGCTTATCCGTCTTTATCACATAGGAGACATGGCGGGTAAAACTAAAGAAATACAAGCCAAGCACCACAAACAACGACAAAATAAACAGACAAAACAGCGGTATATCATACCGTCCGTATCGATAACTCGCCTTTGAAAACAACAATAACCCGCTGACATTAGTCCTATAGTCCAATAAATGCGGTACATCTCCAAAATTCATAAACAGAATCAAACTCAAAAATACCATAACAACAATCGCCGCCCCCGCCGCAATCAAACCCGCCTTCATTAAATGCTTTTTGTCCCCTGCACCTCCCTCGACCAACACCTTTCCCTTTACTTTCCCGATAAAAATAACCATTACCGCAATGTCCAAAAACCATAACGGATATATCCAAAGATTAGAAAATATCGGACTTATCCCGCTCTCCATAAAAGGCAGCAAAAACTGCGGTCTAAAATTTTTAAATGACAAAAACATCAACGCCAAAACCGCAAACACACATAACGGAAAAATAATTCCTCCCATCCTTCCAATCCCCCTAAGGCTTTTACTCGCCACAAAAAACATCAAAAAACACACTGCTGCTATTGACAGCCAATCGCGCATATTCTGTTCAAATATAGAGTTGAAAAAAATCCTTATTACGCTGATGACCAGCAAAATTTTTATAAGCATAGCAACCATCATTACCGCTGCAACTATCCGTCCCCCTACTTTACCTAATCCTTTATCTAAGAGTTGAAAAAAATCCCTATCCGTCTTTTTTATTGAAAAAATAATGACAGCTACAATAACAAACTCTAACAGCATCATTACTAATAATGTCATATAGCCGTCTCTGCCGCCGCTTGCCATCAAAAAGGCAGGCAATATAATCAGCTTTTGCCCTATCATAATCAAAAATGTTAAAATAGCAAATTGTTTAACTGAAATGGTTTGATTCATTCATTTTCTCCTTGCCTTTTTTTATTTTTTCCCGGCAATGAATACGGTCTTGTCTTGCAGTCCGCCGTCCCGCCAAAATAAAACGAATCCTTTAAATCAGGAAATATTAAGGGCGAAAACGGCGCTAAATACGGTGCTCCGAAGCTGTCAAAATTGACTAAGCTGACCACTAAAAATACGCCGCCTATCACTAAGCCGAAAATCCCGAACAGCCCGCCTAAGACTACAAATGCCAGTCTTAACAAACTTGTAACAGGCACCTGATTAGGGACAGTAAACAATGCCACTGTACTAAGCGCCGTTATCAGCAGTCCCGGTGCAGAAAACAATCCGCTGGACATTGCCGCCTCACCCAACACAATCCCTGATATAATTGCTATCGCCATAGCTATCGCTCTTGGCATCCTTAATATCGCCTCTTTAATAATCTCAAACAAAAATAAGAGCAGCAGCATTTCAGGAAGCGGTCTGAGCGGAATAGCTTTAGTTGCATTTTGTAAATTTATCAAAAAATTGGACGGCAATATGTTGTGATGAAACACTTGCAGTGCAACAAACAGACCGGGCAGGATTACTGCCAATATTAAAGCAATGAATCTAAGAGGTCTGATAAATGAAGCAAAAGTGCCCCTTGAATAATAGTCCTCAGGGCTTTGAAAATCTTCAATCAATAAAAACGGCAAAGTAAGCACCGTCGGCGAACCGTCAACAATAATTGCAATCCGCCCTTCTAAAAGCCTTGCCGCCGCCACATCCGGTTTTTCTGTTATGCCGATTTGATTGAACGGCGAATGAGGATACGGTTCTAATAAAGGCATTAGATAATGACTGTCCAAAATGCTGTCAACATCAATTTTTTTTAGCTTGTCTCTGATTTGCCCCAACAGCTTTTCACATACAATCCCCTTAATCGCCAAAAGCGCAACATTTACATTTCCTCTTTTGCCTATTTTCATCTTCTCTAATAATAAATCAGGAGTTTTCAGCCGCCTTGCCAAAAGAGATATATTAGTCTTAAAATCTTCAATAAATCCTTCTTTAGGTCCTCTGATTACTGCCTCATTAAGCGGCTCCGCAACACCCCTTTTATCCCACTTCTTAGCCGAAATTACCAAATATCCCTCTATCCCTTCAACAAAAATAACCGCATCTCCTAACAAGATTTCGGTCAAAACATCTTCTTCAGCCTCTTTTATTTCAGCCGAAAAAAGTACAGTATCTATGATTTGTTTAAGAGTAGTAATTTCTTGTGCCGGTTTGGCATTTTGCATCGCCAGCACCGCCCGAAACACCACATCCGCATCAGTTATATCAGGATGATTAATAATCACCCCTTTCTTGCCTAAAAACAAAAACTCCCTAACATTTAAGTTTTCGGGAGTAGCCATTTGGCTTAGTATGTTTTGCACTCTATCCATGGGGGTAGTATGTGCTAATTAATAATTGAGAATTCACAAATAAAAATTAATGATATTTTAAATTGGGACTATTAAATTTTGTACCGTTTAATTTTTCAATTTTTGGTTTTGGTGTTTTTATTAATAATTTAGCCGCCCCCTTGGTGAGTATTATAGCTACAGCCATAGTTGCACCTATTAGTGCCCCAAGTACAATTCTTACCCATGTGGGAAACAAAACACTAGGAGAGCGTCAGTGGTTTTCTGACACTCTCCTTAATGCTAACTGATAAATCTAGTTTTCTTTGTCTGTAATATTATTTTGAGATTGAATAGTTTCTTTTGTATCTTCAATAGCAACAGGTCGTCTAGGTCTTATTCTTTGACTTGGCCAAACAATTAGTAAATGACCTAACAAAATAACCATCAATAGATGTCCGAGCGGAGCAAATCCAAATATAATAGACGGCACAATAAACTCATTAGCAACAGTAAAAAATAAAGTTGCAAATAATATGAGCAGTAAAACATTTATATATAAAGCAATTTGCGTCCAAAACATAAATCTAGTAATTTCACCGTGTTTTCTATTGTGAAAAACAACACTTGAATTTACCTAGTTGATATGTTCTTATATGCGGACACTTTAGCTTAAATTCTTTATCACCATGTCTATATGCTTTGAACATAAGAACCGGTGGTGCAATAATACCAAACAACATAGCGACCCCTAGCGTTATAAGAAATTGATCTGAAATTATCAAATAATTATTCCTCCAAATTTATGAATTTATCAATTCTTTAACAGAGTTAATAAGCAGATCAGCCAACTCTTGCTTAGCACCTTTCAATCCAGCAGTACCAACATGAGTAGCTAATAATCCAACTGCCCCTGCGAGCATTACTTTATTTGAATCTACTGAACCTGTTGTAACTAATTGCTGGATAGAAGATGTTGCCATTGAAGCTGTTGAATAACCAACATATTTAAGCAATGTCTCCAACATATTCGCAGTACCAAAAATACCTATTGATGAACCACTAGTCCATAATCCTATTCCAGCCCCAAGGCCAGCAGCAATACCACCCCAAACAGCTCCATGTGCAATATTGCCAAACGCTCCACTCCAACTCCAGCTATCCACATTGCTGGTTGTTCCTCCAACTCCAAATGCAATACTTCCACCAATTATCATTCACGTAGCCATTTTGCCAGCAATTGCAGATGCAACCGCAAGTGCAGTAGTTTTTGTTTTAACCAAAGCGGCTAAGACTGCCGGTGTCTTTATTAATAATTTAATTGTTTTTTCATTATATACTGATTTTTCTTCTCTCCACTTTTTTATTATGAAAAAACCTGATATAAAACACCACGACAGATCCTATAGTAATGACTTCTTTTGCCATTCCGATAAAGCTAAAAAACATCAGTTGGTTGACAATCATTATTGATGACCAAACTAAAGCCGCTACAATTTTGATGGCGTGGACATTGCCTTTCCACATCACAAAATTGACAGCTATCCTTGCCGCCATTATCACAAATCCATAATAATTTTGCATGGTAAAATAAATAGTGACAATATTTACGGCAGTAAAAAACAAAAAGACCGACAGCCCAAATAAAAACTCCTTTTGTTTTGCTTTTTTATTTGCCGCATCAACTTGCTCTTGAGTATGTACTTCATTTGCCTCTTGCCCGGCTTCTAAAGCCATTCTTTTTCGCCGCCTGAGTTCTACATAAATAAATGCAAGCTGCCTTACTCCTCCGACTGCCCCGATAGCTACCGCTATCCAATTAAGCAAAAAAATATTGGCGATAGCCGACAAAAAATTAAACCCCACCTGCCATGTCATCAACTTGACCTTGTCCTTTTGCTGCCACCCGACAATAATGCCGACTATCAAAGCCGCCAACAAAGCTTGGCTGACAATCCATCGCCAGCTTAATACCTCTACACCGTAATAAAATTCAAATAGATATCCTCTTTTAAAAAATCTACCCATAATTTTTATAAATCCTAAAATATATATGTGTTCTAAAAACAGGTTTCTAATTCATACATGATATAATTCTGTCCCACAATAAAATCACTGCCACAGTAGTAAACACCAGCGCAAGTACCAGTTTTATAATCCATCTTGTTTTGCGGCTAATAGGCTGGTATCTAGCCCCTCCTGTTTCACCCATATAATGGTTACAGCTAGAACACATCTCTTTTCTCTCTACCGTTTCTTTGCAATTAGGACACTTACGCTTTTGCACTTCTCTTTTCATTGCAAAATCAGGATCGTTTATGCCGACCCTGTTTTGATTATTTTCATTATTGCCGCTATCATTCTGTTGCATCTTTTGTTCTCCTAATTTTTTTAGTTGTCAGGTTTGCATATTAGTGAGTAGTCGGGAAATTTAGTGCAGTTGATTATAAAAATCTCCGGCTAAGTCACTCAATACCCGCTTCCTTCTTATCATTCCTCTCCATTATTCCATAAAAACCTATTGATGCAAGCACTACCCCAAGCAGAACGCTCTCTAATAAAATTCCCACGGGATTTAACACAAATATAAGATAAATTATCCACAAAATGCCCGAAGGTACAGACATGATTCTATATATTTTGATGTTTTTTTGAAATATTGAAACTGTAAATATTATGGTGGCAGCAGCAGGGAAGAACGAAAAAACCCTTGCCGCAACACTCATGTCATAATTAAAAACATTGATAAGAATGGTCATTGTCAATGTACTGACTATTACAAATACTAAGATGACTGTATCAAAGACGGTAATTTTTTTTCTGTCTAATTTTTTGCCGCCATCATCATTACCTTCAAGTTTTCTTTTTTCTGTTAGAACATCGTTAATTAAAAATGCCGCATTTCTTATAATAGCGATTCCCATTGCTCCAAAAGCAGTCCACGCACCGAGAATGCCGTGAATTACTAAAAAAAGCGAACCTAAACCAAAACTGACGGTATTGCCCAGCGACCATAAAAGAACAAATTTTCTTTTTTTGACCAAATAGGTGACAGCAAGTGAAAGGTATGCTATAAGAGTAAACACCTGCGAAAGAATCAAAGCAATTGTGATATTATCAAACGAAATATTAAAATCCACATGATTAGTATACCACTAAAAAAACAAAAGTCAACTTAAATTTGAGGTTTATAGGTTTTATAAAAATTTTAGGACATGGGTGTTTAGTTAAACCAAAACATCCCCGTCCATCTCTTTAGGAATTTTTATAGCCATTAGTTTTAGAAAAGTCGGAGCAACATCCGCTAGTTTTCCGTCGCTTAATTTATAATCTTTGTAATTGTTTGATACCAGTATCAACGGAACATCATTAGTAGTGTGTGCCGTCATTTTGCCGCCGCTATCATCTATCATCTGCTCGGCATTGCCATGATCACTCACCACCAAACAAAATCCGCCTCCGTCCACAATACTTCCGACAACTCCCTCAAGCACCATGTCCACCTCATCCACCGCCTCAATTGCCGCCGCCTCATCACCGGTATGACCCACCATGTCGCAATTGGCAAAATTGACAATCAACACATCAACCTCACCAACCTTTGCCGCAGCCTCTGCCCCAACCTCAAACGCACTCATTCTCGGCTGCAAATCATAAGTAGCCACCTTAGGCGACGGCACCAGCACCCGCTCCTCACCGTCATTAGCCTTTTCAACCCCGCCGTTAAAGAAAAATGTCACATGAGCGTACTTCTCTGTCTCAGCCACTCTTGCCTGTGTTAGACCCTGTTCAGCCAGCCACTCGCCCAAAGTATTTTTAATATCTTTTGGAGCAAACGCTACTGACACATTTTCAAAACTAGCGTCATACTCAGTCACACAAACATAATAAGGAGCTTTATAACCTCCCTTTCTTATAAACTTATCAAACCCCTCAAAAGTAGCCGCTTGCGTAATCTGCCTTGCCCTGTCTGCCCTGAAATTAAAGAAAATAATGCTGTCATTTTTGCCAAAGCCCTTATAGTCGCCTATAATCGCAGGCTCTATAAATTCATCAGTAATACTGTTTTTATAGCTTGCCTGTATTGCCTCTGCGGCTGCAATAAATTTCTCACCTTCCCCCTCAAATACCGCATTATAACCCTTTTCTACCCTCTCCCAGCGGTTATCTCTATCCATGATATTATAACGGCCGCAAACTGTTGCTATCTTGCCAATACCTTGTTTTTTTAGTTCATTCTCTATTTTTGTAATGAACGAATTTGCCGATTGCGGAGGCGTATCCCGCCCGTCAGTGATACAATGAATATACAGATTTGGGATTTGATAGTCCTTTGCCATATTAATGAGAGCATAAAGATGATTAAGTGAAGAATGAACGCCGCCATCAGAGCATAATCCGATTAGGTGCAATGCTTTATTTTTTGCGTTTTGCATAGCAGAAATTAAAGCATCATTTTTATAAAATGCCCCTGTTTTAATCTCATTATCTATCATTGTTATATCCTGATATACAACCCGCCCTGCCCCCAAATTCAAATGCCCCACTTCACTGTTGCCCATCTGCCCGTCAGGTAAACCCACAGCCAAGCCTGACGCTTTTAATCGTGAATGCGGATACTCAATAAACAATTTATCCAAAAAAGGAGTCTGCGCATTTTTAATCGCATTTCCCTGTGCCGTATCTGATAATCCGTACCCGTCTAAAATTATAATAGCATTTGTTTTTTTCATTTTTTGCTCCCGCAATAATATTTGCACTTAAAATGAAGGTAATCTAAACATTAAGATACAAAAAAGTGAATAGGTGGCGAGGCGTCGCTTAAAATAGGGAGCGGCCTCGCCACCCCTTGCCCTCCTGCTCTTTCTTCGATTATCGAAAACTGCACTTAATGTACTACTCAACAATTATGTTTTGGTCATCTTTCGCTCGCAAAAATTTATTTTTTAGTTTATGGAAATTAGCAACTTTTACAGCATGCGTTTTAATAATTATTGTAACAATTATTCCTATTAAATATAAAAGATAGGGAACAACTATAAACAATGGTCTAATGTTAACATCATAGGTAAATTCATTCAAAAGCATAAAACTTATAATGACTACAAAAATGATGTGATTAACTATCTGTAACAACAAAGCCCATTTTCCAACAAATTTACTATTCCTTTCATTTTTTACATAAATCCAGTCAATAGCATTAGGTAGATTTTCAAGGCTTGCCATGATTTTTTCATCAACAATCATCTCTCTTTTAGTTCTAAAAACAAGGAATTTATTAATACCTTTCAATTTATATTTTCTTTTGTCTAGGATTTTTTCACACATATCGACATTAAGTACAACTGAAATAAATATCCAGTAACCCAGCACTAAGAAAAAAGTAAATAACCAAACCATAAAAAATCTCCTTATATTTATATTACTAACTTCAAATCAATTTATAAGCCGCATTAAAGCTTCTTTAGCCATAGGAATGTCAACATTTAACCCGATAGCTTTAATAATATTCCCAGCAATATTTGAAATATGCACATTAAATATACCCCCGCAAAACTTAAAGCCCCTGACGCACCTACACTTGCCCAAAATTGCCATGTATTAAGTGCATCAAAATTGCCCGCTACCTCCGCTCTCCATCAATCATTGCTTGCAAACTTTTTGAACATTTAGCTTTGGCAAATTTTAATAAACTCATCATTCTTTAGACTTGCCCCGCCAATCAATCCGCCGTCAATGCTTGGCATATTAAGTAATTCCCCTGCGTTTGCACCGTTCATACTGCCGCCGTACAGCACTCTCACATCTTTCCCCACAATTCCTTTAATAAATTTACAAACATCCTCCGCCTGCTTTGCCGTAGCCACCACCCCGGTTCCTATCGCCCACACGGGTTCATAAGCAATAACAAAACTCCCTCTATTAAGCCCCCTAAGTCCTTCTAGCACCTGCCGCCTGATAACTTCAAACTCACGCCCTTCTTCTCTTTCTTCACTGCTCTCCCCAACACAAACAATGGGCGTAATCCCCGCCTCTGCCGCCTCCAACGCTTTCCAATTTACCTCCTCATCGTCCTCGCCAAAATATTCACGCCGCTCACTATGCCCCGCAATCACATACCTAACCCCCAAATCTTTGAGCATATCAGCAGACACTTCGCCCGTAAAAGCCCCCGATTTTTCATAAAAAACATCCTGCGCACCTAAAAGGACATTGCTGTTTTTAATAGCTTTAGACACTCTGTCAAGACACACAAAACTAGGACAAATAACAATTTCGCATTTTTTGTTGTTGATTGACTTAGCCTTAGCCGCTATCTCAAGCGCCAATATTCCCGCCTCAAACGGCGTCTTATTCATTTTCCAATTTCCCACGATAAGTTTTTTATTCACTTTCATTTTTTTTCTCCCTGTTTATAATTAAAAATAAAGTAACAGCTATCAAAAACACAAGCGATAATCCTGCAAACGCAGTAGGGATAATCCACGAAGCCAATCTCCACGGCTCATTAAAATCATTCATATTCTGTGCCACCTTATATCCCCATATTTGTACTTTGAAAACCTCACCATTCTCCTCTATTCTTGCGTCTCCTAAATGCCTAAACACCTCTAAGCTAACCAAATCCACACTATTGCCCGTATCTTCTTGCAATCTGGCAGCGTCCCTTCTTCTTACTCTAAATCTTATTTGGTCGCCTGCCCTTATTGACAATGCTAAATCCAAGTCTACTTCTCTGCCTCGTCTAAAATGTAATTGATGTCTAAATTCTTCTGTTTCAAATATAAGTATCAGCTCTTGATTTGACGAAAAAGTGAACCTGCTTTCTACTGTTGCCTCAAATTCATAGGTGTTATTTTCATTAACTTGGATTACATTAAGCCCTATGCCAAAGCCAATAGAGAGTAATGCAAAAACACTAGCCACGATAATAAATGACCTAGATATGCCTTTTACCCAAGAATTTGACTTTTTTGTTTCAACGGTGTCTTTTAAGTCCATGGTTTTACCTCTTTTGATAAGTAAAAAGTATTGTGGGATAAAATAGAATAGATTAGCCTGCCAAACTACTCAAGCCTATCCATTATTATTTTTTCCTTTTTACTTCACTAGACACCTTCCTGTCTAATCTTCTCAAACACCACAACCCCTGCTGCCACACTCGCATTTAATGACGATACTTGCCCCTTGAGCGGAATAGCTACTATACCGTCACAAACTTTTTTAACCCTGTCACCTATGCCCTTATCCTCACCGCCAATCACCAATGCCACCGCACCTTTTAAGTCCGTTTTATACAAATCACCGCCGCCCATGTCCGCACAATACACCCATATATTTTGCTTTTTAAGATGCTCAATAGTATCAGAAATATTTGTCACCTTTGCCACCTTTACATGCGCTGCCGCCCCTGCGCTTACCTTTATCACCGTGCTGTTTATGCTGGCGCTGCGATGTCTGGGAATAATTACTCCGTCCACACCCGCACATTCTGCCACTCTAAGAATACTCCCCAAGTTATGAGGGTCTTCTACTCCGTCAAGAATAAGCAAAAATGGCGGCTTGCCCTTTTGTTTTGCTACAGCCAAAATCTCATCAACGGTAGAATAATTAAAATCCGTCACCTCAGCCACAAAGCCTTGATGCTTGCCGCTGCCCTCTTTATCAAGGATAGCCTTTTCATAAAAGGACACCCTTATGCCCCGTTGTTTTGCCTCGTCAATTATGCGCTGAGAAAGCGGGTCTTTTAATCCCTTTTGCACAAGCAGTTTATCAATGGTTGTCCCGGATTTTATTGCCTCTAATACGGGATTTTTGCCTTCAATTTTCATGATTTTAGTTTGCTCCCTTGTTTATTTTTGTTTGGTTGTCGCGGGGACGGGGGTAACGACAACACTCATATCATCAACAAAACTGATGCACTTCCAAGTGTTGTCGTTACCCCCGTCCCCGCAACAACCCATATCTGCAAAACCTAATCCTATAGTCCCCATCATTAATCCACTCACCCTCGCTTGATAAAACAAAATCCTTATGTTCATCCAAATTAGGAAAGAAGCAATCTGCCCCTCCGTCTGCATCTACCTTAGTGATAATCGCCTCATCACAATAGGGCAGCAGCAATTCATAAACGCTTGCCCCGCCGATTATAAACACATCATCCTTATTTTTTGTAATTGATAATAACTCCTCTAAACTCTTTACAAGAATAAAATCGCCATCTAGTTTGCTGGTGGACAACACAATGTTCTCTCTATTCTTTAACGGTTTGCCATTAGGCAACGACAGCAGCGTGTTTTTACCCATCACCACAGTTTTATTTAAGGTAGCATTCTTAAAATGCTGCATATCCAACGGCAAATTAAAAAGCAAATCATTTTCACAACCTATTCCCCATTTATTGTCTACTGCTACGATTATTTTCATTTGATAGTTTCCTTTTATTATAATAGCCCTTTTATTGCTTGGGGCAATGAGTAGTGTTTTGTGTTGTCATCCTGAAGCGTTGCGAAGAATGACAACCCTTTATTCCTTGCTTCCCTATATCGCCACTTCAATCTTCTTATCCAACGCATGAAACCTATACCCCTCTAATTTCAAATCATCTACCTTAAAATCATAAAAATTCTTAATATCCCCGACTATCAATTTAGGCGCTTCAAACTCCTCTCTTACCAACAGCTCCTTGCAAATATCTATATGCCTGTCATAAATATGAGCGTCCGCTATCACATGAACAAACTCACCAACTCTCAAACCGCTCACTTTTGCAAAGACATGAACAAGTGCCGCATACTGAACCACATTCCAATTATTTGCCGTCAGCATATCCTGTGAGCGTTGATTAAGTATCGCATTAAGCCTGTCTCCTTCTACATTAAATGTCATAGAATAAGCACAAGGATAAAGCCCCATTTGGTGCAAATCCGCATGGTTAAAAATATTGCTAATCATCCGCCTAGAGTTTGGTGCTTCTTTTAAATCCTTTAATATCCTATCCACTTGGTCAAACTCACCGTCGCTGTACTTATGCTTGACTCCCAACTGATAGCCATAAGCCTTGCCGATAGTCCCGTTTTCATCCGCCCAGGAATTCCAAATCTTTGAATTTAATTCGCTTGTCATATTACTCTTTTTGACCCAAATCCAAATCAATTCATCAATAGCAGTCTTAAAAAAGGTTTGCCTAAGTGTCAAAATAGGAAACTCTTTTGATAAATCATATCTATTGACAATACCAAACTTTTTGACGGTATAAGCAGGTGTGCCGTCAACCCATTTAGGACGCACGGCATAATCCTTATCCCAAACACCGTTATCTAAAATAGTTTTAATATTCTCTTTAAAAATTTTATCTGCTATGCTCATAAGAAACACCTTATAAAGTTGTATATTTTTTCAATTACTCCTTCAAACACTCCTCCATCACTTCTTTCAGTCTCTCCTCCTCACCCCTCAAATATAACCATCCAATCAATCCCTCCAATCCGCTTGCCCTGTGATATTCACTGATAGTTGCATTTTTTGCCACCGTTTTTGTATAAGCATTTTTGCACCTTTTGACAATCTGTTTTTCATCTTCACTTAAATCCTCCTCAATCCTGATAAGCATCTTGCTTTGCGACACTGCACTCACTACTTGACTCGCCCTTTTTGTCAATTCTCCGCTTTTATAATCAAACTGCCCCGCAAGCCTTGTTCTGATAAACAAACAAAATACCGCGTCTCCTACAAAAGAAAGAGTAGACGGAGGCAAATGATTTATCTTAAACTCACTAAGTTTTTCCATACTGATAATATTTTAGCACTGTCAATCATAAAATGCAAGTATAACTTTGCACTTAAATACATATGCTTAAAATAATTTGTAAAAAGCGGGCAAAAATAGTTTACAAAGGCAAATTAAATGAATATAATATCACGAATTGAAAAAGACAAATTCATACGGAGTTTCTATGTCAAAGAAAATAGTTGAAAAAAAATCTACCAAACCCGATACAAAAAAAACTGCTGTCAAAGAGAAAAAACCGGCAGCACCTATATCTGCTTTGCCTACTGCACCTTTTGAGGTTTCCTCCAATGAAAAAAAACCTATAAAACCTAAAACAGAAAATAAAACCGCAGCAAAAACTAATAAACCTGCAAAACCTGTTAAGCCCGCCGCTAAGCCTGCTTTTAATAATACTGAAAAAACTAAGACGGTTCCTGCAAAAGATATTAAAAAGAAAAAACCAACAGCAGGCAAAATTGCTTTAAAACCGACAGCCTCTGCTAAAGCAATAGTCGCTCCTGTCTGCACCGCCCCTCCCAAGGCGGCAGCTGCCCCTGTTCCGACTGTCCCGACTAAAATAATAGCAACTCCTAAGCAGTCTGCCCCTATTACTAAATCAGATGCCCTTAAAATGACAGCCGCCACTAAGTCCGCTCCTCCGCCTAAAAACGCGGTTTCAACCTCTAAGAATAAAAATCCCGCAGCTAAAAAGTCTGCTCCTAAAAAAACTACTATTGCTCCTGCTGTGAAAAAGACTGAATCAACCAAATTTGAGCCTGCCAAAAAAATTAATACTACTCCTGAAAAAAAGCAAGATTCAAATAAAAAAACTGCCCCTGTTGTTATGACAAAAGAGCAACCAACCAAAAAAATTGCTTCTAATCACATCCCTCAAAAAATTGCATCTAATACAGTTTCTACACCTGTAAAAAAAGAAGAAACATCTAAAAAGGATGAACCCCCAAAAAAAATTGCCTATATTATTTGTGACAGGTGTGAATTAAACTATTATATTCCTTCTAAAAAGGATAAGTTTTGTAAAGTTTGCGCCGCAGAACTGGGTTATGCGGACAGATCCTTATTAATCGCAGACGAGGAAGAATTAGAAAAGCCTTGCCCGATGTGCAAGACTAATATTTTAGCAGAAGATGAAGAGATTTGCTTTTTATGCGTTAAAGAAAAAGCGAAAATCGCACCTGAAGAAGAGAAGGATTGGTCAGCGGAGGAGCCTGAAAAGGATGAAGAAATTATTGGCGGCGGCGAGATTGAGATTTCATTAGAAGGAATGGCAGAAGAAGAACGAGAGGAGGAAGATGACGACCTTGCAAATGTAGAGCCGTTAGATGAAGAACCTGATGATTTTGATTTTGATGTAGATCCTAATGATTTTGAAGGTGATGAAAACGAAGAATTTGTAGAGGACGAAGATGAGGAAGACGGTGAAGATGACGAAGATGATGAGTTTTAGTATCTGTATTTAAAATCTATGCACCTAAACTAAACGATAAACCCTTCAAGCACGCCCTTGTCACGCATTATGGACAAGAGCGTGTTTCCTTTTAGTATGTCAGGTCCTAAACCGATACTCATACACACTTCAATACTGTTTGCATATTCTTTATACTCAAACCCTCCGCACGGCAGCAGCTTAAAAAATAAATGCAACGCTTCATCCAACAACCCTCGAGCCTCTCCTAACATCCTTAAATACCCGTCCCTATAAATTTCTAACCCATAATCTCTTTTGTCAAGCTCAGCTCTGCCTAGATACGGCGGCATCAGTCCAATCGCCGTAGCCTCATTCATCCCTGAAAAATCAACCAACCTCTCTATTCTCAAAGCATTGTCAGGCGGCGGACAATAATCTAGTTTTTGTGCCAAAAATGCTTCATACGCTTTAATAACAGCGCCGCTTAAAACCAAAGCCGCCGACGGAAGCCGCTCTATTCTCTCATTCCTGTCATGAAAAAACATCTGCGACAGCGCCGCCGCCGATTGAATTGCTCCGTTCAAAGACAAGCACCCGCTCATCCCTCCGTACAAATACTCATTGACTAGCGCAAACCGTACATTAGCGTCAATAATAGCCTCTTTTAGCTTCATAGAGCTTGCTAATTGTGTTTTATCAGCTACCGAAATCAAATCTTTAGTTATGCCTGCCGCTTTTTCAAAAACAAGCGGACATACCTTTTGGTCATTAATGATAAAGTACTCAAACAATCCCAAAATTGACAGAGCCGCCATGGCAAAATTATTTGCCAAATCAACCGTGTTATCCTTTTGAGAGACAATAATATGGTGCGGCGGAGTATTAACTAAAAAGCATTCTTTTGACGGCTTTTGAATAATACTTGATGTCAAAAAATCCCCCGAACCGATTATTACGCACTCTAAATTCATTTTTTTTGCTATATATTTTGCATGATTTATACCGCCGCCTTGCCCTATGACTAAACGGATGTCTTCTTTGCTCTTGGTGTCTTTATCGTTTAACATAGACAACCTAAACCTTTTTGCCGCCATACTGATGATCTCTTCATCCTCTCCTGCAAACAAAGCGTGCGTACCTGACGGCTTGACCTTTTCTAATGCCGCCGCTATGTCATCACCTAGTACAGAAGACAAAAAAGAGTGCCGCTTTCCGCAGTCGCACTCTATATTTTTATTTGACCAAAAATTATCCATAAAAAAATTATAGCAAATGCCCTAATCCCCTTTATGGCGTTTTTTTATATATTTTGTAGTCCTTTGTCGCTATTCCTTCTTCTTTTTGGCAATGACGAAAAATACTGCAAATACGCACGCTCCAACTGCCGCCGCACTGCCAAATATAATCGCTGCCACTACTATAGGATGCAGTTGATTGCGGCCTGTATAAACCACCAATGCTTCACTTTTTTGCCCCGCAATAAAATTTCTTTCATCAATCGCAGCATATCTGGCAAAAATTTCATACCTTGTATTTGGCGACAAATTATAAAACATCAGGCTTGTCCGCCAAACTAAAACTGTTTCTGTATCCCCATACCTTCTATAAGCAAATTCAATTTGCCCTTCCGTCCCTTGCGCCTCTAATAAAATCGTTGTGTTGGTTATCTCGCTTATGTTAGGCATATCAGGCATTCCTTCTCTTTGAAACTGTCTGACATAAAAATAAACACTCAATATCAACGCATTAAAGTTTGCCGTTTGATTAAACCTAGCTTCCAACCGATACCGCCCCGCATTAATAACAGGATGAGCAATCCAAGTATCCCAAGCCTCTCCGTTTACAAAAAATCCTATAAAACCGTCATTATACAATTCAGGCGCCACACCTTCTAAAGCAGGAATATCATCATTCTCACACCACTGCCCGAAATACCAGCCGTTTCTGTTTATACTTAGCACTCCTGCCCCTGCCGCCCTAACAATATTAAAACTCCTTTCAATCGTCCCCCTATAATTGCCCCTTAATTCAAGTCTTATTAAGTGCGACCCCACATTGACTCCGCTGTCAAGCAATACATTAAAACTTCCGCCTGCCGCCAGTCCAATATTGCCGCCGTATCTGATTTGAAATTGAGGAATAATAACCTGCCCGCTAAAAACAAATTCCCTTTGCTCTGCGGGCAAATATAAATGCTCATCCAATAAAAGTCTAGGCACAATATAATAATCCAACAAAATATATCCGTCATAATGCGGAGCAAGACCTCTTATTTTAAGCCTCACCGGCACATTAGGCATAAAATTCCCGTCCCCGTCTTTAGCGACATTCACCCTGTCATAAACAGCCGCATTCTCCAAAATAAAAGCCCCGCAAATTTCAAAATGCGTACCGTGTACTAAAGAATCCGCACCGTCCGATAATGCTATATCATCACTGGAAGGAATTTGCGGCAATCTATTAAATACTAATTCATTTCCGTCCGCCCAATCCGCGCCGTCCGCCCACTTGACAACCGCCCTTCTTATGCTGGGTCTTATATGCAAAACACGACCGGATTGAATAACCCCGTTAGCGGTAAAACCTCTTAAAACCGGCAAATAATCATCTCTAAAATACCAAATGCCGTTATTAAAACCTGCCTCATCCCTCCATTCACTCCAATTCGTTTCTCCCCTCCACCAAATCCTTGACAAAATTTGCGTGTTTGTTATGCTGTGTCCGTCTCTGTTGTTAATACCGATATTCTGCCACTGCGTTGTCCCTGCGTTGTTAATCACCCTGTCAAAAGCAAAATTGCTTGATAGGTTTGCTGCCGTTCCGCTTGCTATCCTTGATGCGTTTGGTGAAATTATATGTGAGTTTAACGCAACGCTCTCACTTAAATTCCCGCTATGCATATTGCCCACTATTCCGCCGGCAAGACCTGTCCCCTCTATTCTGCTTGCAGAAAAATTATGTTCTAAATTAGTAGTGCCGTCGCTTCTGCCTAAAATTCCGCCCACAGCGTCCAGCCCTTCTATGTATCCTTTTGAATAGGAGTTTCTAATATCAGAGGTAATAATTGAACCTGCAATGCCGCCCACATCGTTTTCACCTGTGATAGACCCGCTAAAAAACGAGTTTAATACAGTCCCTCCGTTCATCCAGCCCACAATGCCGCCCACCTCATTTTGTGCGGTAATGCTTCCTTCAACCGCAACATTTTCTATTTTGGCGCCTATGTCCGCCACACCAAAAAGACCTGCCCTGTTTAAATTGGGGGCATTTATTAAAAGGCGGTGTATTCTGTGATAATTTCCGTCAAATGAACCTCTAAAAGGATGAATTTCAGTGCCTATAGGGGTGTGAGGAACATTGTTTAAGTCAATGTCTGAAATCAGTCTTATGTGGTCCGTTTGCAAAATGTTTCCGCTGTTTACTTCTATGACGAATTGTCTGAATTGACTAACATTAGCAATCAAAAACGGATTGCTACCAGAACCGTTGCCTGCACCGTTATGCCATGAGGCTTGGGCAGTTAAATATTGTGCGGGAATTAAAAGAATAGATACAACAAAAAATAATACAAGTATACCCATAACGGTAATTGTATTGTTTAACTTTAGTTTCATAATATATTTATTTTATCATAAAAAAAATATGCTGTCAAGAGAAACAACGGGCAATTTATAATTGACAAATTGCTTCGGTGTTGCCCCTCCCGACAGAGGATTTCTATCCCAAATATATATTAATTGCCTAATATTAAGATGAATTGTACATTGATTAGTTACACAAACTAAACGCATGAAAACAAAAAAAACTTTTATCACTCCTTATCGAGCTTGGTGCTTTCTATTATTTATGGTGCTTTCTTTGTCACTGTGCTTGCCGGGTTTAATCACAAACAACACCAACCCCGCTTCTTATTATAATATAGAAATTGCCTCTGTCCCGACCTCTGCCATGCTCCCCATAATAATGTACCATGCCACACACCATAAAAACACGGGCAAATACACCCTGCACCCTGACCAACTAGAAAGAGATTTTATTTATCTGACACAAAACGGCTATACAGCAATCACTGTCAAAGACCTCTTAAATTACATTGATAACGATGTACCGCTGCCAAAAAAGCCTGTCATGCTTACCTTTGACGACGGCTCTTTAACCAATTATTTATATGCGTTTCCGCTCTTGCAAAAATACAACTTGCGCGCAGTATTTGCGGTTGTGGGCGCATGGCTGGATGATAATTATGATAAGGACGGCAATGTGATAAAGTCAGGGTCAAACATTAATTATGAGCAATTAAGAACCATGATAGACAGCGGTCTTGTAGAAGTTCAAAGCCATAGCTATGATATGCACAAAAATAAAGAACGGGTGGGCATGAGACAAAAAAAGGGTGAGTGTGAAACTGAGTATCGGGCTGCATTAAAAGAGGATTTAGAAAAAGTGAAAAAGCGGCTTAGAGACAAAGCGGGCGCTGAAGTAAATGCAATAATTTATCCCTATGGAGCGTTTTCCAAATTGACGGAAGAAGTAATAAAGGATTTAGGATATAGAGCGGCTTTTACTTGCACTGAAGGAATAAATTATATAAACAAGGACACTGACTTATTTTTGCTAAAACGATATAACAGACCAAGCGGAATAAGCAGCGAGATGTTTTTTTCAAAAATGACAGGACAATAAAAGTATGCAGTATCATGCTATGATGATAACTCAACTGGCAACATCTTAAAACTATCACCATATAAAATCTTTAGTCAAACGATTAATACAAACTGATGATAACTCTGCCTCAGTTAATCCGCTTTGCAAAAGGGCTTTAGTTCTTAAATCTTGAAGCTGCACAATCTGTTTTTGTACAATATTATCAAAATCCTCTGCGCCATCATCAAAATCTAACTCTAATAGCATTTTATAATATTCATTTAAATATGCTTTTTGTGTTTTCATAACCATATTTTACCACACATAACTGGAAGGGTCAAGCGTTTTTACCGCAAAATTTGAGTAAAATATTTTTATGGAAAAGTTATTTGCAAGACTTAAAGAATTACGGAAAGAAAAAGGCATTACGCAAGCACAGCTTGGCAAAATATTGGGAGTCAGTGAGAATACTATAGCGCATTATGAAAATGGAAGAAGATGGCCTAATTATTATATGCTGAAAAAACTATGTGATTTTTATGAAGAATCCGCAGACTATATTTTAGGTTTTAAGGATTATTAAGAATGCGCAATTAATTTGCAAAAAGACTAAAAATTGCGATTGAAAAAAGGATATACTCAAGAAACAATTCGGGCAAATGTAAGTTTAAACGGCATAAATTATAAAATGAGCAGGCGGTCTAACATTGACCGCCTGCTCATTCTTATTTGTTTTTTTAAACACCGTATCAATACAAATGAATTCAAGACTTAACTACTCTCCTCTCATTGCCATAATCACCTCAATCTCGCCTTCATTTATCCCTACCATCGCCTCGCCCAAATCCTCACTTAATTTTGCCAATAGTTTTGCATCCTTATAATTTTTAACCGCCTCTACAATTGCTTTTGCCCTTTTAGCAGGGTCACCCGACTTAAATATTCCGCTTCCCACAAACACGCCCTCTGCACCTAGTTGCATCATAAGCACAGCATCAGCAGGAGTAGCCACTCCGCCGGCAGAGAAATTTACTACCGGCAATTTTCCGTTTTTAGCTACATACTCAACCAAATCAAAAGGTGCTTGCATCTCTTTTGCCGCATGATATAATTCATTTTTATCCATGCCTTTAAGCCTGGCAATCTCACTGTTTATAGCCCGCATGTGCCTAACCGCCTGCACAATATCTCCCGTACCAGGCTCTCCCTTAGTCCTAATCATACTCGCACCCTCGGCAATTCGCCTAAGTGCTTCACCTAAATTCTTTGCACCGCAAACAAATGGTGCCTTAAAATCCCGTTTGTTGATATGATATACATCGTCGGCAGGTGACAGCACTTCAGATTCATCAATAAAATCAATATTGATAGCCTCTAAAATCTGTGCCTCGGCAAAATGTCCGATGCGCACCTTTGCCATTACAGGTATTTTAACAGCCGCCATGATTTCTTTAATCATTTTAGGGTCACTCATGCGTGACACTCCGCCCGCCGCCCTAATGTCTGCCGGAACCCTCTCAAGCGCCATAACAGCACACGCACCAGCGTCCTGAGCAATCTTAGCTTGCTCAACATTGACAACATCCATGATGACGCCGCCCTTTAGGCTTTGCGCCAAGTTTTTGTTAAATTCTCGTTTGTTCATTTTGTTTTATATCTCCGTTTTGTAATTTTTTTTGTAAAATTAATCGTTGTAATAGTAAACAACACTTCCTAAACTATCTGAATATGCACCTCTTTTTTGAACCCTAGAACGCTTTTCAATATCAACCATACTCCATTTTGATGCCGTTCTTAACAAAATTTCTTCTAATCTCACATTAATTTTTAAGTTTCTCTCAGTCTTTCTTCTAATAATACCATAACACGCTGTCGGTGAAATATATAATTCGTTATCAACACCCTCTTTGGACACAACCGAAGTCATATCAGAAAAATTGCTTATTACTGGTTGTGTTGATACATTAAAACCATTTTTCAAATCTACAATTACGCCATCTTCTGATGACCGTATCACTTGAATGCGTGGCAATCTTCCGTTGAAATTTTCATGTAATTTTTGCCCTATCCATTTTATAACTGGCACAGCCCATGAATTGCCAATCGCTTGATACCTATTCGTCCTTTTAACATTTGTCAATTTCGTATAATTATCCTCAAACCCCATAAGCCTTTCGCATTCAAGTGGTGTCAATCTTCTAATCCTTCCATCTTGAACAACATATAACGAGCCATTATAAGCCGCCGCATTGCCATTCCATTTTGTTCCATATGCTGAGTACAAGCAATCCGTATATTCTCTAAATACTTCAAAGTGAGAGCCTTCTTTATAAAATGATAATGGCATAGACGGAAATTTTTGCATTGCCCCCATATACTCTTCAAACAATATACTTTCGGGCGAAAAATCCTTGCCTCCTGCAATCAAATAAAGCCTTCTCCGCTGTTGTGGTACTCCAAAATATTTGGCATCTAATACTCTCCACGCGACATTTCTTTTACTTCCTCTAATCAATCCTGCCGATTGCCAGCGAGATAAACTAGGGACATCCTCAAGTCCTGCTAGTGCCGCAACAAAACACCCAAACGCATTTGTTTTATCAGTTAAAACTCCTTCAACATTTTCCCAAAACACAATGGATGAATCTAATCCTTTTTTTATCCTAGCCCTATCATTAGCATTAACAATATCAACAAATTTCATAGTAAGATTTCCACGATCATCTTCCATTCCCTTTTTCCATCCAGCAAGTGAAAACGCTTGACAAGGCGTCCCGCCACAAATAATATCCGGTGTTGCAACAATACCCTCGTTAATCATAGCAGAAATTTTTGTCATGTCCCCAAGATTAGGTACAAACGGGTATTTGTTTTTAAGTAACTCAACTGGAAAATCAGCAATTTCAGAAAACCACTTAAAATCAAACCCCAATGGCAACCATGCTACTGATGCCGCTTCAATCCCAGAGCAAACACTTCCAACAGTATAAATTTTTTCATTAACTGATACCATAATTGCTCCTTCTCTAATTTTTATCGCCCTCCTATAATTTATTAATCAATCTTTTTCGCCATTCAGCAATATCATACCATGCACAACCTATACACCCTTTTTCTGCCTCTTTGCCAGTTCTCGGAATACCCTCACCCCAATTTTCATTTCCCTCATAAAAATAAGGAATACCAAATATTATGCCTCTTGTGCCTGTTTGATAACAATTTCTGCAAACTTCTCGTTTTTGTTGATTTCTTTGATTCGTGAGTAGTTGAAATTTTTTGCGTATCTCATCATCACTCATGTCATCAGGGTTGTCAGCCTTTGTATCCTTATCCCACCTAATTTCAGAAAATTTATGATCAGGCAAAACATTATTAGGGTCTTTTCTGCTTTCATATACATCTATATAAGACAACACCCTTAATATACGCCTTCTTAACGCTTGCGACCATGTTTCATAACCATTACCCACGCCATTTCTTGCAACAGGCACTAAAAGAATATGTGTTTTGTTTGCCTTGCACTTAGAACAAAACTTGTTTATATCCGTTGCCAGAGTATATCCAAAGTTTTTCAAATCTTTAATTCTGCTTGCCCAATTTCTGTTAGACGGCAAAGTACACTCTGCACATTGCCAACCGCCTTTAATTAAACTATCATAAAATCCTTTAGTAATTCCTGCTCTTATCTTATTTAACCAAAATAAATCTTGAGCCACTTTCCACCCAACAAAATTCTTAGGATTAAGTTCCTCATAAACAACATTAAGATACTCGTTTAATTCCTCACTGCTTTTAATCGAAACTCCCGTTCTACGATACTCAACAGGAACCCACCCTTCCCAAGTAAAATCGTCATATAAAAACTGTACCTGCACATATTCTTCAGACGCTTTTGTATGTATCTTTCTCTTACCGCCGTCCAAAATAATTATATTAGGGTTAAGTTCTACACTCATTTGTTTTTTCTCCTAACAAATTCTTAAATCTCTCCATCGCCTCTATTGTGTTCTCCCGACTCCCAAATGCCGACAATCTAAAATACCCTTCTCCCATTTTTCCAAAGCCTGCACCTGGTGTGCCGACTACTTGCGCATTGTTTAACAAATAATCAAAAAAGTCCCAGCTGGTCATTCCCTTTTTTCCTGCCATAGCATCACCGCATTTTAACCACACATACGGAGCATTGTCGCCGCCGCAGTACCATATTCCCAGTTCTTTTAGCACCCCGCAAATCATCTTGGCATTCTCTTTATAATACTCAATGTTTGCCCCAATCTCTTTTTGTCCTGTCCCACTAAACACCGCCTCAGCACCCTTTTGCACAATATACGGCACGCCGTTAAACTTTGTAGTCTGCCGTCTTAGCCACATTTTCTTTAGGCTTGTGCCCCCACGCACCAATTCCTTTGGCACTACAGTATATCCGCACCTAGTCCCGGTAAATCCCGCCGTTTTAGAGAGCGAACAAAACTCTATCGCACACTCTTTTGCACCCTCAATTTGCATTATGCTTGTAGGTAAATTTTTGTCCGAAACAAACGCTTCATACGCACTGTCAAACAAAATTACCGCATCATTTTGCATTGCATAATCCACCCACTCTTTTAATTGCTTTTTTGTATAAACCGCCCCTGTAGGATTATTGGGTGAGCAAAGATATATTATATTTGCATTGTTCACCCCTGCAGTTTTATCAGGCATAGGCAAAAATCCGTTTGCCTCATTGCCGTCCATGTACACAATTTTTCGCCCAGACATAACATTTGTGTCCACATACGCAGGATACACGGGGTCTGGGATTAGCACAGTATTGCTTTGGTCAAAGATGTCTAAAATGTTGCCTATGTCGCTTTTTGCCCCGTCCGAAATAAAAATCTCGTCCTCTAAAAGCGTCACATTTTTTGCTGAGTAATAGTTTTTTATTGCAGTTCTTAAAAACAAATAGCCTTGTTCTTCTCCGTATCCCTTAAAGGTTTCGGCTTTGCCCATATCAGACACCGCATTTTGTAATGCAGTGATAATTGCGGGGACAAGCGGTCTTGTGACATCACCGATGCCTAGACGGATAATTTTTTTATCGGGATTAGCCGCCGTGTATTCTCGCACCTTTTTAGCAATAGTAGAAAAAAGATAGCTGTCTTTTAGGTTTTGATAATGCGTGTTTATTTTCATTTTATTTCAATTTCTCCCTCAAATACTTTCGTTGCCGTACCTGTCATAAAAACGGTGTCACCTGTATAATTTATTATTAAATCCCCGCCGTCCAAACTAACAACCACATCAGTATTTATATCACATTTGCCCTCTAGCACCGCCGCCACAACAGACGCGCACGCACCCGTCCCGCATGCCTTTGTCTCACCGCTCCCTCTCTCCCACACTCTCATCACCAAATTCTTTCTGTCTAAAACCTGTACGAATTCAGTATTTACCCTATCGGGCATAAATGCCTTGTGATACTCAAACTTTGGACCGACTGTTTTCAAATCCACTTTAGCCGCCTCGTCCACAAACACCACTGCATGAGGGTTTCCCATACTTATCTTAGTTATATCATAATCCTTTTTATCAACAACAATTTTTTCTGTAATGCTGTCTTTCTTATTTGTCTCACTCTTCGCAAAAACAGGTCTGCCCATATCCACCCTAATCACATCACCTTCTAACCACAGCTTTTTAACTCCGCTCTTTGTCTCAATTGTCATGATGTCTTTTTTCACCAATCCCTCATCAAACAAAAACCTTGCCACACATCTTATCGCATTGCCGCACATCGCCCCCTCTGACCCGTCTATATTAAACATAACCATCTTAGCATCCGCCGCGCTTGATCTTTCAATCAATACAATTCCGTCTCCGCCTATTCCCGTGTTTCTGTCCGACAATCCGGCCGCTTGTTTGCTTGCGTCCGAAAACTCCTCATCAAAGCAATTAAAATATATATAATCATTGCCTAAGCCGTGCATTTTTGTAAATTTCTTTTTCATTACCAAAGTATTTTACCCTGTCATAAATTTATTGTCAACAAAAAAAGAGCGGCAAATTAAATCGCCGGCTCTTTTGTCAAAATTTTCTAAGCCTATGCCCTTTGATACACATTTCTATAAGAAAAGTTCGCGCCTTCCCACAGCGCGTCAAACTCAAGCTGAATCCTGTCGCCGTCATTATTAATTTGCACTGTGCGGCTATGTCCAAAACGACCCGACAGCGTAATCGTAGAGCTGCTTGCATCAAATGTCCATGTTCCGCTTTGTGTGCCCTGCCAATAGTTGTTTTCAGAAAATGTTCCGTCATCATTAAATAAAATATAATGATTTGTATTTGACCCTACGCTTGAGGTGCTGCACATAAATCCTGATGACCATCTGGTAGATACCAGTCTCCATCTGCCGTACAGCTCTGATTGGTTAGAAACCTCCCCTCCGCTGAAACCGCAGCCCGTAAACATTACTCCGCTCATTACAGCAATCGTCAATATCGCTATAAGCATAATAATTTTCTTTTTCATTTTTTTGTCTCCTTTATTTATATAAATTGACTTGATTGTATATAGTTTATCATTATTGAACAGGTGTGTCAAATAATTTGTATCGTTTTTGCTTGCAAAATTCTATTATGTATGATAATATTTATTTATGAGAGTAGATAAGTTTTTAAAAATTGCAAGACTTATAAAAAGAAGAACTGTTGCAAAAAGTGCGGCTGACGGCAACAGAGTGAGCGTAAACGGGAAAAGCGTCAAACCCGCTTATAGTTTGAAAATCGGCGATGAAATAACTATCACCTTTGGGTCTAGTGAACTAAAGGTGCGGATTAAATCATTGGATGAAAAAACAAGCAGGGTCTCTCCTGAAAGTCTTTATGAGGTTATTTAAATGAAAAAATGCGCGATTATTTTGTGCGGAGGCAGCGGTGTTCGTGCAGAACTGGGCTATAACAAAGTTTTTTATCCGTTGGGACAAAAAAATGTTTTAGAAACAGCAACAGATAAATATTTAAATTGGGACAGAATTGTGATTGTAATGAATGAACACGACATGGCAATGCACAGCATAAAACACATAAATCATAATGATTGCGTGTTTGCCGCCGGCGGAACCACTCGCTCAAAAAGCGTATACAACGGTCTGCAAAAAGCCAAAGGGTGCGATATTGTTGCCATCCATGACGGAGCAAGACCGTTTGTCAGCAAAGATTTGATTGACAAAGCAACAGACAGCGCCATGAAATTTGGAAGCGGAATCCCTGCGCTAAAAATTATAGACAGCATTAAAAAAGTGTCGGACGGAAAAATCACTGCCGCAATCCCGCGGGATAATCTATACGCCGTGCAAACTCCGCAAGTCTTTAGATACGATGAGATAACGGCATCATATGAATTAATTAAAAATTCTGCACTAAACTATGAAGATGACAGTCAAGTATACGGATTAGCAGGTTATTCCCCAACGATTATCGACGGCGACCCGTCAAACAAAAAACTCACCACCCCGGCCGACTTCCTGCCGGTCCATGCCGCAAAAATAGGAACAGGCTTTGATGTTCATCAACTAATAAAAAACCGCCCCCTAATTTTAGGCGGAATAAACATCCCCCACACAAAAGGACTGCTGGGACATAGCGATGCCGATGTCCTCACCCACGCAATCATGGACGCCCTTCTTTCCTCCGCTTCACTAAAAGATATAGGACAGCAATTTCCTGACACCGACCCGTCTTACAAAAACGCAAACAGTATAGAATTGCTCAAAAAAGTCATCGCTCTATTAAACGAGAAAAACATAAAACCAACATTTGTATCCGCCGTAATCATCGCCCAGCAACCAAAAATAGCACCCTATTTGGATGCTATTCGTGAAAATTTGTCTATTGTTATGGGCATAGAAAAAAGATGCCTGAACATATCTGCCACCACCACTGAATTTATGGGAATTGTGGGAGAGGGCAAGGCTATTGCGGCAAGCGCAGTATGTCTGTGTGATTAGCCCAAAATAATACCGGTATTACCCGATTACAATCGTCCCGCAAATTATATCGCTATAAGAATAAGAAAGCACTCCGTCCTCACCCTTCAGCCTCATAGTGAAAACAGACGGGAAGGTATCCACTACCTCACCGGTTTGATTGATAAACTTTTTGCGCCCCTTATTGATTCTGATATCAATCAATTTTCCCTTTAATGAAACAATATTGTCCTTTACTTCGTTTAAACTCATTGTTTTTTTTCGCATAATTATTTTCCCCTTCACCATTATAGTGTAGAATAATAATTATTGCCAAGTTTATAAAATTTATAACTTGATGAGTAATTTTAAACAAAAGCCGCACAGTAATCATGGTTTTCACAAATTGCTTTGGTTTTCACAGCATTAAAAAAATAAATTGATTTTTTATAAAAAATTTGTAAATTTTTGTAATTTTTTCTTGACACGCACATTTTGGCGTGTTATAATGGTTTATGATATTCAATCATGTTTGATTGCGTTTCATCATATTTAATGAATTTTAAAGAAACAAAATTAATAAAATTAACATAAGGAAAAACTGATGAAATTTGATTTTACTGTAGGAAAAATAAACAGACCGATAATGTCCATATCTAAACACTGCTTCACATTTAATAAAGAAGCTATCGAACTTCTCGGCTCACCCACACACATATCAATAGGCATAGACAGAAATTCAAAAAAACTTGCCGTAAAAGCAACCACCGCAAAAAACTTTGATGAGCCTGTCTACCCATTTGCAAAATATGACCAAAAACAACAATCTGTCACACTCTCAGCCACCGATATACGCAACGAGGCAATAAGACTAATGCCCGAAGCCCCCAAAGAAAAAGGAATCAGCTTTGCGTTTGAACTGGATGACACAACAAGCTTCGGAATAATAGACTTGACAACCGGACAAGCCAAGTAGCCAAACAATTGCACCTTCCCCGCACGAGGAGTATGCCTATTGAAGACCTCCAAGTTCAACAAGTTACTCAGAGAATACAACACGGATTACTACTCCAACAGGGCTATTTGTGAAGCATACTATGTGTACATCACAATGCGGATTTTAAGACGGTACGGCTCTCAAGAACTAGGCGAAACCGTAGCGCAGGAATTTTTTGAAAAATTATCCGACTTAGAAGTTGAAGAATACATAAAATACCCTGCAATTTGGATACACGATACTTGTGACGATATCATCAAAGAAAACCACAAAGAATACGCTGAAAGAGAAAATGAAAACATCAATGATTTCTGCCAGTTTGCTTTTGGAGAGCAGCACAAAAATATAGAAAAGCTGGGATTAATCACTAAATTGATTGTAATAATGAAAAACTGTGAAGGCTATAGCTTTAGAGAAATTGCTCATGCATTGTATATGAGCTTAAAAGAAGTAATGGAAAAGTATTCAAACGCACTTAAAGTTGCGAACGGATAAATATTTTAAAAATGCACAGAAAAATCTGTGCGGAGGCACAAATGAAAAAAGCACTTAGTATTTTATGCGCACTCACCTTCCTTGCCATAGCTACATTCGGGACAACCTTTCTGCACAGCGCAGAAGCCTCTACTCCGTTTGAAGAAGAAAGCACATTGGTATTCAGAAAAGCGCTTGAAGAAGTTTTAGAAACAGAAGGCATCACGGCAGAATACATAACAGTCACCATTGAACCCGTATATGATTTAAATTTAGACCATTTCGGCTTTATCTACTTTATGCATTATGACAACTATGAAGGCTTTGCTATAGTTATCAACGCAACGGGTATATTTGAAGTAGCAGAATTCTTTATGAAATCCCCCGACCCTTTTAAGGGATTTGACGGACAAAAAGTATATGTAGGTTTGATGATGTATTTAGTATATGATGACGGATATTTTATTGATGTTGAATCGGGATATGTTGTTGTTGAAGAAATTGTAGATTTACTGCATGAACACGCATTATTCAAAAGTTTCGGCAGCGACGGCATTTATACCATGAGTGAAACTATTCACTTCATAAACAGAACTACCAACGCCCATAACCTAGCGCATGGCATTCCGTCTTATCTATCCCCCCTGCCGTCATCTTGCGTACCTGTGGCCGGCGCAAACATAATAGGATACTGGGGAAGATTTTTTCCAAACCTTGTGGACTTTAGTGTGGGCAGATATGTATTGGGAGTCTATATGTATCATATTGATCCTGCCGGCTCTCAAGCGTTAATCAACAATTTGTATGCGCGCATGGGCACAAGCTCTCAAGGCACAACAGTAGCAGCGTTCAGAAGCGGAATGACAAGTTATGTAATGTCCAGAAACAGAAGTATATCTTTCACCAGCACCATGTGGGGCAATAATTTCAACTTTGCCGCCGCGCAGCACCATCTAAGAGACGGCAGACCGCTTGCTGTATTTGCTATGGGTTTTAATATGACAAATATAATAACAAACCCAAACTCTACTACTTATTGCATTTGGTTTCATAACGGCAACCATGCTATGGCAGGCTTTGGATACAGTGTGATTACATATACCTTACAAAACGGTATGCAACGGACGGACAGGTTTATACGGGTTGCAACGGGTATCTCCGGCAGGACTACAGCGTTTTTCAACATAAACTTCAACACACAAATTTATCAAGTTTATGCCGTTAATATATTTTAATCAGGTTATGGATTGCTTAACTGCACTTTATATGACAATTCCCTCCTTTTATTGTCGTCACTGAATTGAGTGCAGTGCAATCCGAAAACCGACTGCATAAATAAAACAAAAACAAGGTGATGCTTATGAAAGACTTTTTTGAAGAGGCGTTTGAACCACGAAAGCAGCAAATCCTTGCAGAAAGCGGACAAGAATGGATAGACAATTTTGTTGCCGGACGATATAAGCAAAAGCCTCAAAAAATAAAACGACAAAAAAGATATATACACATAAGAAAAATACCGTTTATTGCCGAGCTTGGCAGCGCCGCCGTACTTGTATTGGTTTTGAGTTTATATTTCACTTGGGGATTGTTATTTCCCCCGCCTCCCGATTGTCCGCCAGCGCGTGAATTTCATATCTTCAACCGAAGATTCGAAGTTTATTCTTTGACAAATACAAATACTTATTTAGGGCAAAGACTGACTTTATCATTTGACGATGACTATGAATTAACTATCCGCCGTTTTTATGACAATCATTATATGCAAAATTTGTATTTTGAAATGCGATTTGAATGTTGTGACAGCACCATAAGAGGCGATGCATCAATCTACACAAACCGATATTTTACACCTAGAGAACGAGATTTCGGCGAAATTACATATGAAATAACTGACGGTGAATTTAGTATTTTCTATCGCAGAATAGTTGACTTTGACCTGATATACACCATTGACTATCTAGCCAGACTACAACATAGCAACGGCATCATAATTTATATAGAATTCACTCAACTATCTCTTGACCGATACGGCACTTTCTTTGACTTTATTTCAAAAACATTTTTAATACCCTAAATAAAAAACGGCACGGGTTTCCTAGACCCCCGTGCCGTTTTTTTTATTCATTCATATATCATGCGGCAACAATTGCACCAATTCCGATCATAACACCGGCAATTCTTCTCCCCGCTCCGTCACAAGCTGTATTCCGCCCTCCTCCCTGCTCCGTCACAAGCTGTATTCCGCCCTCCTCCCTGCTCCGTCACAAGCTGTATTCCGCCCTCCTCCCTGCTCCGTCACAAGCTGTATTC
>Ga0123355_10000158_pt1 | contig 82060 bp, 78 predicted proteins | sample TergutEmb28metaG_3_FD_89872 | JGI IMG/M metagenome (GOLD analysis project Ga0123355, IMG submission 89872) | Embiratermes neotenicus P1 segment gut microbial communities from Petit-Saut dam, French Guiana - Emb289 P1 | ecosystem: Host-associated > Arthropoda: Insects > Digestive system > Gut ... | reverse complement strand
TGTTTATTACGATGAGGTTCCACCCGTTCCCATTCCGAACACGGAAGTTAAGCTCATCTGTGCCGAAAATACTTGGACGGCGACGTCCCGGGAAGATAGGTCTTCGCCAACATCAAGGGAGCTTGTGACAAAAGTCACGCCACCATCTTTGCACCGCCAATTTCCGCTTGTTTCACGTGATTTTCAGTTAAATACCAATGGGTATTCGCCTTCAAATCACGCAAAGCAAACGAAAACAATCGGCACAAATATGATGACGTCATTTTTGTCACAAGCTCCAAGAACGGAAGTGAGAAATCACTTCCGTTTTGCTATGCTCAATTAAAATAAATTCTCTTTAATCTTTATGCTTAACTCTGTAAAGTAATACTCTTGATCAGGCTTTTGACCAATGCCCACATGATTAAGTAGAATATCTAGTGGCTTTGCACCTTGCTCAAATGGCCCTTGTGTGATTGCGGCAGAAATTGAGCCTGATTTTATTAGCTCACGTGTAGCGGCTGTTGCATCATAACAGATAATTTTCAATTTATCTTTATACCCAAGTTCTTCTACAGCCCGGCATGCACCAACCACACCGGCCGCTGCCAGGAAAAGGGCATTAATGTTTTTATACTTCTTTAATAGTCTCTTTGTAACCACATAACTTTGAATGTCGTCATCATAGTTGACATCTGTTGCAATGATTTTGATGCCTGTATATTCTTCTTTGATACGGTTAGTGAATCCTGTGACTCTTTCACTGTGGCATAAAACCAGCGGAGAACCCATTATAACTCCGACATTGGCAGTTCCGGCACACATCAAGTTCATCATGCCAGCAGCAGTCTCACCACTTGTGTAATAGTCACTGCCAACATAGGCAAGTCTTCCGCTATCCGGAATATCCGAATTTGAAGTAACAACAGGGAATCCGGATTCTGTGAGCTTTTTTATACGATCAACAACCAAAGGGTGATTGATTGCAGTTAGAACAAGACCATTAATGCCAGTGTCAACAAGTTCATCTATCAATTTGACTTGCATCGAAGGATCCTCAATATCGGTATAACGAATATCGACACTCACCCCATATTCACTTAGCTCGGAGGCGCGACTTTCAACGCCGTCAACAACATCAAGAAAGAATGGGTTGCTAGAGGTGCTTCCGAAAAGTATGTAACCAAATCTTAATTGCTTCTTTCGCACAGCAAGTGCTTTTCCCGCACGGTTTGGCGTATAGTTTAACGCCTTTGCTATTTCCAATATTTTGTGTACTTTTCGAGGGTCAACAGAGCCACGTTTATTTAGTACTCTATCGACTGTGCCTCTTGAAACGCCGGCAAGTTCCGCAATTTCTTTAATAGTAGCCATTTAATGTAACTCCGTAACTGTAAATGATGTGTTTGCTTTCATTTCGTATATTGTGTGCGAGCACACAATGGGTTGTGGTGTGAAACCACAAAATATACTATTAGTATATACTAAGTGATGATAATAGTAAAGAAGTAAACAATAGGCGGTTTGCAAATTTATAATATTAACAAAATGTTTATAAATTATTATAATAATATGTTGACATTAAGGTAAGTGTATATTATCATTATGGTGATGTTTGTTCGAGCACAACCTGATATTTTGTGCCGTGAACAAGCTGAAAGCAACTTGTATTATGCAAGTTGAAGAGGAAAACGAATTATTTAGGAGGAAAAAATGAAAAAGAATTTAAGAATCGCATTAGCCCTGATCTTTGCACTAGCAATGCTCTTTAGTGTAGCAGCATGTGCAGCAGACGAAGTACCGGCAGGAAACGATGAGCCGGCAGTAGAAGAGCCAGCAACAGAAGAGCCGGCAGTAGAAGAGCCGGCAACAGAAGAACCAGCAACAGAAGAGCCAGCAGTTGAAGCTGGAACTGCAAGAATCGGCGTATCAATGCCAACAATGGATCTACAACGTTGGAACCAAGACGGACAAAACCTATATGATATGCTAACTGCAGAAGGTTTTGAAGTTGATCTACAGTTCGCAGCAAACGACGTTCCAACACAAGTTGCACAACTTGAAAACATGATCGGCGAAGGCGCAGACATTCTAGTTATTGCAGCAATCGATGGCGACTCTCTAGTTGAAGTTCTTGGACAAGCTCAAGCAAATGATGTGACAGTTATTGCATATGATCGTTTGATCATGGGTACAGACGCTGTAACATACTACGCAACATTCGACAACTTCCTAGTTGGCGTTATGCAAGGCCAATTCATCAAAGATGCACTTGATTTAGAAAATGAAGAAGGTCCATTCTACATTGAGTTCTTCACAGGTGACCCGGCTGACAACAACATTAACTTCTTCTTCCCGGGCGCAATGAGCATCCTGCAACCATTCCTAGACGATGGCACACTTGTATCTCCATCAGGTCAAACTGAAATTATGCAAGTTGCAACTCCAGGATGGTCAACAGAAGAAGCACAAACTCGTATGGAAAACCTAATTGCACTTAACAACCTAACACCAGGCGGCCACCCACTTCACGCTGTAATGTGCTCAAATGACTCAACAGCACAAGGTGTTACAAATGCACTAGTTAACGCTGGCTGGGAAGCCGGAGATGACTTCCCAATCATTACAGGACAAGACTGTGATATCGTTTCTGTCCGTAATATGCTTGCCGGTACACAAGCAATGTCAGTATTTAAAGATACTCGCGTACTTGCAGCAAGTGTTGTTGACATGGTTATAGCAATCGTTAACGGTACTGAAGTTCCAATTAACAACACAGTAGACTATGACAATGGCACTGGCATCATCCCGACACTCGAAAGTCCTCCAATAGTTGCAACACTTGACAACTACAGAGAACTACTAATCGACGGTGGATATTATACTGAAGAAGAGCTTTACGGATAAGCAAATAACTGGTAAAATACCATTGTAACAAACCTTGGGGGGCGTTAACGCCCCCCAAAAAAAAGATTATGGGAGGGATATTTATGGGAACCCCCATTTTGCAAATGGAAAATATTACTAAGACGTTCCCGGGTGTGACCGTGCTGGATGATGTTAGCATGGATGTTTACCCGGGTACAATTCATGCACTGGTTGGCGAGAATGGTGCAGGGAAATCCACGCTTATGAACATACTTAGTGGTGTTTATGGGTATGGTAGCTACACGGGCAAGATTATTTATGATGGCAAAGAGTGTAGATTTAATAAAATCAAAGATAGCGAAAAAGAAGGCATAGTTATTATTCATCAGGAACTGGCATTGAACCCATACATGAGTATTGGTGAAAATATGTTTCTGGGGAATGAATGTGGTTCACAGTTGAAGGTCAACTGGAACGAAACGTATAAACGCGCACAAGAATATTTTGACATAATTGGACTAAAGGAATCACCACACACATTGGTGCAAGATATTGGTGTGGGAAAACAGCAACTTGTTGAAATATTGAAAGCACTGGCAAAAGACGTCCGTCTGCTTATTTTGGATGAGCCGACGGCTTCATTGAACGAAGATGATTCACAGAACTTACTCAAACTACTTCAAAAGTTTAAAGAAGAGGGAATGACATGTATTCTTATTTCTCACAAACTTAAAGAGGTTGAGCAAGTTGCTGATAAAATAACAATTATCCGCGACGGTGCGGTTATTGAAACACTGGTTAAAGATGAGGATGAAATCGATGAGTTCCGCATTGCCAAGGGCATGGTAGGACGTGAGTTGAATGACTACTATCCCGAAAGAGAGAAGACCGAAGTTGGCGATGTATGCCTGGAGGTTACCGATTGGACAGCATATCATCCGCTATATAGACAGCGAAAAGTATGTGATAAGGTTAGCTTCAATATGCGTAAAGGAGAGGTAGTAGGCATCTCCGGCTTGATGGGTGCAGGTAGGACTGAACTTGCGATGAGCATATTTGGACGAAGCTATGGTGCAGAAATCTCCGGTGAGATAAAGATAAATGGCGAAAAAGTTAACTTAAAGAGCATAAAAGATGCAATTAAACATAAACTGGCATATGTAACGGAAGATCGTAAGGCATTGGGGCTCGTGCTAAATAATGAAATCCGTCCGAATATAACCCTTGCGAATACTAAGCGCGTGACGGACTTGGGATTTCATTTGGACAAAGACCTCGAGCAGAAGGAGGCAACAGATTTTTCTGAACGCTTTGGAGTGCGAAGCACAGGGATTGAGCAGGTTGTAGGCACACTGTCAGGCGGAAATCAGCAAAAAGTTCTGCTTGCAAAATGGATGTTTGCGGAGCCGGATATTTTGATATTGGATGAGCCAACTCGCGGAGTAGACGTTGGTGCAAAATATGAAATATACACACTGATAAATGAACTGATTAGTCAAGGTAAATCGGTGTTGATGATTTCTAGTGAAATGCCGGAACTTCTTGGCATGTGTGACAGAATATATGTCATGAATGAAGGCAAAATGATCGGTGAGTTAAGCCGTGAAGAAGCCAATCAAGAGACAATTATGATGATGATACTCAAAGCATCTTCCGATGAATAACATAAAGGAGTAAATGAGAATATGACTAAATCGCTAAAAAATATTTTGGGCAAATATGCATTACTTATGGTATTGCTGGCAACTATGCTCATATTTGAGCAACTACTTCCGGATAACACTTCGTTGTTCAGTCCCCACAACCTTAATAACATAATAGTGCAAAACAGTTATGTGGTTATTCTTGCTATCGGAATGTTGTTATGTATTATTTCCGGCGGTAACATCGACCTGTCTGTAGGCAGTATTGTTATCTTGGTAGGTGCATTTGCAGGTTTGTTAATTGTTGAGTGGGGTGTTAACGTTTATCTGGCAATTGCTATATGCTTGTTTATTGGAATACTACTTGGCTCGTGGCAGGCGTTTTGGATTTCAATAGTTGGTATTCCGGCCTTTATTGTTACATTGGCGGGGATGTTGACGTTTCGTGGTGTGGCACTCATTCTCATGGGTGGACGTAATATCGGACCGTTCCCTGCAGAATACACAAGCATTTTCAACAGCTTTCTTCCCGTGCATTGGTTTAACGAGCCAACGGAAGAGCTACGGTTCATGTCAACACTAATAATAGGAATTGCAATTAGCGTAATAATTCTGGCACAAAAACTATTTTCATACTTCCAAAGAAAACGCAAAGGTTATGCAGTAGGAAATATAATAGTAGAGATGTTGTACACGCTAATCATTTGTGCGGCAATAGTGTTTGTGTTTCATCAATTGGGACGTCATAATGGCATGCCGGCAGTGCTTGCAATTATCGGATTGATTTTCATTGTGTATAACTATTTTACTCAAAACACGATTTGGGGCAGACATTTGTATGCCATGGGTGGCAACGCAAAAGCAGCACGTCTGTCAGGTATTAATACAAAGAAGATTTTATTCTTCGCATATGCAAACAATGGCTTCCTTGCCAGCGTAGCGGCTCTTGTTGTAGTTGCACGTTTCAATCAAGCCGGTACACAAGCCGGTATGGGCTTCGAACTTGATGCAATTGCGGCATGTTTCATCGGTGGTGCATCTGCATCAGGCGGTGTTGGCAGAGTAGGCGGAGTTGTCATCGGTGCGATATTCATGGGTGTTCTACAGATGGGAATGTCATTACTCGGTGCAGACATCAACCTACAGCGTGTAATAAACGGTCTTGTTCTTCTGGCGGCGGTCACATTCGATGTTGTCTCAAAGCAAAGAAAAGGTGCAGCAGCATAGGTTGTTTGGAGTGGCTGAAAGCCGTAATTTAGTTAAAAACAAAAAGAGACGGAAGCGAGAAATTGCTTCCGTCTTTGCTTTCACTCAGAGGATCTCGAGTCAAGTACGGGACGGCAGGTTTACAGGATTCTTATTTGTTCATCGATAAACACAGTGTTTTTCAACAAAAATATGAGTTGCAAATTGTTACTATTACACATACTTGTAATTACATATTGACATAATGAGTTAACAATGTTATATTTGCACATCGAAATAAACAACGGATCCGTGACAATTTACCGGAGGAAAGAAAATCTAGACAAAGAAAGGACTCATTATGATTAAAAGAAGAAAGCATGCACATATAGGTTTAGCGACAAACGATATTGATAAAACAACCAATTGGTATATCGATGAATTAGGGTTTGAGCTTTATGGTCAATGTGTTGCTCCTGATGGCACTCCATGCAGGTTTATTCGCAACGGAGATGTCCACTATGAGATTTTCCAACCTGTAAGTGGCGTAAAACCGGAGCATGTCGGTAAGGTAGATCATTTCGCTTTTGTTTCAGATGATATAGAAAAAGACTATGAGTTTTGCGTGAGCAAAGGCTACACCTTTACGACAGACGGCATTCAGGAGATTGCCAGTGCTTGGGAAAAAGGTGTCAAGTACTTTAAGATTGCCAGTGCAACTGGCGAAGAAATTGAGTTCGCCCAGATTCTTTAGATAGAAATGGGCGATTTGTGATTTTACAGAAAGAAATGGACTTTATTATGAAGAGAAACGTTGTAATTACAGGTGGAGCAAGTGGCATAGGGAGGGCTACGGGTGAAGCTTATCTAAAATTAGGAGATAACGTGGTTTTAACGGACATTAATTCAGATAGTCTTTTATCAACCGTTAACGAGTTATGCCAGCTATATCCTGACGCCAATTTGTATCATAAAGCATCAGATGTTGCATGCATTAATAGTGTAAAGGAATTGGCTGACTTTGTCAAAAATGAAATAGGTAATTGTGATGTCTTAGTTAACTGCGCCGGCGTATTTAGAGGCGGTCTTATCCATCTCGCGTCGGAAGACGACTTCAATATACAATTTGATATCAATGTAAGAGGCATTTTTCACACGTCAAAAGTATTTATTCCCCAGATGTTAGAGAAAGAGAAAGGGGCGATAGTAAACATATCTTCTCTTTCGGGTATAAGAGGTGATTATAACGCACCATTATACTGTGCATCGAAATCTGCGGTCATCAGCTTGTCTCAAGCAACGGCTCTGGACTATGCTGAAGCCGGGATACGAATTAACTGCATTTCTCCTTCAGCAACCAAAACGCCTATGTTTTTATCGGGAACCTCAGATAAGGTCATGAACGATTTCTTATCAGCCTTACCTGATCATAAACTTGGAGATCCCGCTCATGTAGCAGACGCAGTTGTATTTTTAGCGTCTGAAGCCGCAGAACATATTATTGGTCAGAATTTGGCAGTAGATGGTGGGCTTTCCGCTTGGAATGGTCAGCCACGTCAAAGTAAAGATTAAGCTTTATTCATACATCGAGAGGTAATTATGAGCAATGTTATAGAAATGAAAGGCATACGGAAGCACTTTTTTGGTGTCGAAGTGTTGCATGGCGTTGATTTTAACGCCGAACATGGCAAGGTTACCGCACTTTTGGGCGAAAACGGTGCCGGTAAATCCACGCTTGTGAAAATCCTCATGGGGGAACATGCATCAGACGGCGGCGAAATTTATTATAACGGTGCCAAAGTCAGCTTCCAAAACACGATGCAAGCTCTTGCAAACGGCATATCCATGATTCATCAGGAGATAGCTGCGATCCCTGAATTGAGCGTGGCCGAAAACATCTTCTTGGGCAGAGAGCCAAGCAAGTTGTCTTATATCCGAAAAAAGGAGCAATCTCGCATTACGCGAGAGCTTCTGGAGGAGCTAAAAATAAACCTCAATCCGGACGCAAAAGCAAAGGAACTCTCCGTTTCCGAAATGCAGCTCATGGATATTGCTAAGGCGATTTCCTATAACTCCAATGTCATCATCATGGATGAACCGACCTCTTCCCTGACAACTAACGAAATCGAAGTGCTCTTTGAAGCCATGCGACAGCTTACCAGCCGGGGTGTTTCCATCATATATATCACGCACAAGCTTGAGGAACTTTTTGAAATCGCGGATCATACCCGCCACTTAACAGTTGACTTACTGACTGCTCTTTGCAACTATAATGTACTTTACAACTGCACAGATGATGAGTGCTGAGGCTATACCAATTACAACCCAGATTAAGCTATCAACATACAGCAAAATACATACTACCAGCACAACAAAGGGTAATAGAAATTGAGTGAGCGCAAAAGCGATAGTATTGCTACCGGATTTACCCTTGCCTGTAGTTGCAGAGCCCGTAAATTTCTGTAGTAGCAAATACTGCACAACTCCTGAAACAACACCAACTCCAATGAAAATAGCTCTTAATAAAAAATCTGACATTTGTACTCCATTCTGTAATCCAGTATGACTACATAATCTATCATACCCGCCATTTAACTTCCACCCACTCTACTTCAAGCAGACGAATAAATCAAGTCCTAAAAATCAACACGGCAATTATGATGTGCAAAATTAATGCCAGAGGTACAAGGGTTCTGAATTTCAGATGTCTTGTCTTGTGGCGAAAGAGTGTCATACCCAAAAGTGCACCCACACTGCCTATGATAAAAGTGCATATGAGTAGAAATGACTCGCTTATACGGCGTAGTCTTTTTCGTGCTTTTAGTTTGTCAATGCCATATAGTGCAAAAACGATTATGTTCCAGACTACCAGAGCTACTATTACGATTAATGTTATTGTATCCAATGATTCGATTCCTTTCAGTGTTATACAGTTAATTGTAGCTTGATAATGTGTAAATGTCTATAGAATTGTATACAAAAAACGCAGAGGCGATGTTGCCCCTGCGTTTTGCTCTCGTAGCTACTCTTGAACTAGGCTGTTTATGTCGATAATTAGGCTGATTGAGCCGTCGCCCAACACTGCACAGCCGCCTATGCCATGCATTCCTGTGTTGTGTTTTTGGATGTACTCGGGAAGTGGTTTTATAACGGCTTGCTGCTCTCCGATGAGCTCATCGACAAAGAGACAAAACGTGGTAGCGTCTGTTGTTATCATGACCAGTATGCCGTCATCCAGATTGTCATAATCAGAATCGATATTGAATATATTATATAGTCTAAGCACAGGATAGCACTCACCACGAATCATTATCATTTCGCTACCATCCGGGTCGAGGAAGACATCGCCATCGTTTGGCTTGAACGACTCTTGGATCGAAAGCATTGGAACTATAAATACGAGCCCGCCGACACGAAGCTTCATGCCGTCAATGATGGCGAGGGTCAGTGGTATGCGAATTTGGATAGTCGTGCCTTCACCGGGTGTGCTTTCGAGGGAAATGGTGCCGCCGACTTTGTCAATATTTCTTCTGACGACGTCCATTCCAACTCCGCGCCCTGAAAATTCAGTGACTTCCTCATTTGTAGAGAAGCCTGGCATAAATATCATGTTATGGACTTCTTTGTCTGAATACTCGTTATCAGGCTTCGTTGTAAGTCCTTTTTCATTAGCTTTTTTCAAAATGGTGTTGCGGTCAAGACCTTGTCCGTCGTCTGAAATAAGTATGACAACATCGCCGCCTGCACTACGGGCCTCAAGTGTAAGAGTTCCGGTTGAAGATTTGCCGGCACCAATACGCACATCGGGGGTCTCAATGCCGTGGTCGACTGCATTACGAATGAGGTGCATTAGTGGATCGGACAGGGTGTCGATTATGTTTTTGTCAACCTCTGTTTCCTCACCGATCAGCACGAGTTCGACTTCTTTGCCGACTTTTTTACTGACATCTCTGACGATGCGGTGCATCTTGTGGAAAGAGTTTGACACAGGCAACATACGAATCGACATTACGATGTCTTGAAGCTCGTTTATAAGCTTGCGGAGCTCTTGACTGCTACGCTCAAAGGAGTCAATGTGTAGGTTTGCAACTTCGGGATTTTTTGTAACCATCGATTCTGTGGTCACGATTTCTCCCATGAGGTTCATAAGTTTGTCCAACTTGTTGACATTGACGCTGATGAAGTTTTGCTTGACAACGGCTTCAACTGCGGGCTTCTCATCAGCAGGCTTATCATCTGTGGCATCAGAGTCAACATCTTGCTTTGCTCGCATTGAGGGTGGAAGCTCATCACTGTCCGGAAACAGTTCGGTTATGCTTGCGCTTTCCACATACATAATGCCGTCGACAATTTTTTGAATAGTATCGGGGGTTTCCGGGGTTTGAATAAATATAACAAAACCGTTTGAAACAATTTCTTCGCTAACAGAACTGTCTTCTAAATCATCCGGGATATGAATCATATTCGAACAGTAATCTTCGAGCGTATTGGTGACTGTGAATGCACGCAAATTCTCCATCAGGCAACCGGACTCAAAGACGACTTTTATTTTGTACAACGGTGTTCCGTCATCGACAAATTCTTGATCGCCCGCTGCTGAATCATATGTAGACGCCTTTGCATTTGTGGTGTTGTCGTTTGAGTCTGCTACTGTGGGTGCAGCACCCATTATTATGTCGGTATAGCGATGTATTTTATCGCTTAGCGCGGCGAAATCACCGTCAGCATCAGCTCCGGATAACAGCTTTTCGACCTCACCTCTGAGCTTATCTCCGGCTTCAAGAACAAGTTCGGTAATGCCTTCGACAGCTTCGGGGTCAGTACGTGTTTTGCCTTCACGTATTTTGTCGAACATATCTTCAAGAGCGTGTGATAAATTTGCGAGATTATCAAATGACATCATTGCGGATGAGCCTTTGACTGTGTGCATTATTCTGAATATTTCATTAATATGCTCTTCAGTTAGAGACTTAGCTTTCTCACTTTGAAGCAAGGTTTCTTCAAGTGATTCAAGAAGCTGTTGGGTCTCAAAAATAAAAACGTCAAGCATAGGGTCTAATTCACGCATTATATTGACCATTCCTTTCGTGCTGAGCGCAATGCTAAACTTTATGCCAGTTTCTTTATTGCAGCTATAATTCCCTCTTCCTTAAATGGCTTGACAATGAAGCCTTTTGCACCGGAAACTATTGCGTCACGAACCATTGCTTCTTGTCCCATGGCAGAAACCATGACAACTTTGGAGTTAGGGTCTAGCTTTGTAATTTCTTTGAGCGCGTCCAATCCGGTCATTTCGGGCATGGTAATATCCATTGTGACGATGTCTGGTTGTAGCTCCTTGTACATCTCGACAGCGACTACCCCGTTTTCTGCTTCGCCAATAACTTCATAGCCATTTTTTGTAAGCATATTCTTGATCGAGATGCGCATAAAAGCGGCATCATCAACGATTAAGACTGTTGCCATTGTGTGTTCCTCCTGTGTGTTTTTCGTTTCGTTAGTACATAGTTAAATGGTTATGCTTTGCTCATGTTATATATTTATCGTTAAATTAGCTTTTCGCCTAAGCCTACGGTTTTTATTTTAAGAGCTCCTGTTTCTAAATCCAACACGATTGTACGTCCATGTGAACCACCTGTGTCATTTGCTCTGACGGGAATTGAGAGCTGTCTCAATACAGCAAGTCCAGCTGCGGTATTACGTTCGCCGATTTTCAGCATATCATTGTTCTGGCTGTGTCCGAACATATGTGCACCTCCTGCAATTTTTGCAATTAGAGCGGGTTTCGAGGCTCCCATTCGCACAAGTTGACTGACGAGTTCGATAACAGCAGAATCTACGAATTTAGCTATATTCTGCCCTTCATAGCCCTTATATGTTGGCAACATGCAGTGTGCCATGCCGCCGATTTTTCTTGCCTGATCGAAAAGTGTTATCCCGACACATGAACCTAGACCTAGAGTAGTAAGTGAATCAGGATGCTTAGCGACTTTGAGGTCAGCCATTCCAACAACTATTGCTCTCATAACACATGCCTATCCTTCATTGCTATAATTTAAAATAACTGTGACCCCTACAAATGGTTATCGTAAAAAAACGCAAAAGCATTACAATTATTTTAACAATATTGTGCTATGTGTGTTAGGTTCGGTAAAGTTAAATTTAAATGAAGCATTGTTTTTGTCGATATATGTAATGATAGTATTAGTATGGAGTAAGGAGTAGCGTATGAGGGTAGATGTATCGCAAGTGTTTGTGCAATCCGGAGTTGTGGTGGATGATATGTCTGCTAAAGATAGCGGCAATGTACCATTGTTGGTTGATGGTGTCGAGATAATTGAGGATGATGCGTCTCTGAATCAATCGAGTGCTGTAAAAAATTACACAGACAGGACACTTATGTCTATGATAAACAAACTCGTCGGATTGAATATGCCGGTTACTGAAGAGACTATCGAGAATATGCGAAATATAGTGCAAAAGCATCCGGGGTTGAGTCTTGATGAGGCGGCTTTTCTTGCTTCGAACAAGCTGTTAGCTAGTGCGGGGATTCTGAACGATGTTGAGCAGATTGTATATATGCAGTTGCCGGTGCAATTGAATGAGGAACAGAAAGTCGGGGATTTGTATGTGTTTAAGCGAAGGCGTGACAAAGGCGAGGACCCGGAAAATGTTAACGTTTTATTAGCGATTGATCTTGAGTTTATGGGTCACTGGGAAGCTTTGTTGAGCATCAAGGGCAAGGAAGTGTCGATCCGAATGGAGGTTTCGGGGGAGGCGGAGAAGGAGCAGTTTGATTCGAACACGGTGCTGTTGCAGAATATGCTACAGGAGGTTGGGTTCAAGCTTGTGAGCACGGATATAAACATTTCGATTATAGAAGAGGTTGCGGCACGGCCTGTCTTTGATAGTTATATTGATTTGAAGCAGGGTGTTGTTGACTTTGTAGTGTAGATGTAAAGTTTGAGACTTGAGTGTGTGTTGCCGTCAGTGCATTCCGTAAGCGCAACCAAGGATGGAACGACCGACGACCGCTGCCAGTGGCAGGTAAAGGGAGGAAGGTCGTACTCCGAGTGCGAGATAAGCACAAACAAAGTGAAGTGCGAATCCGCAACGAGGTGCGGCAAAGCGCGTCTCTTAGTCGTAGGAATCATTGACGGTAATACATACTCAAGTCTAAAGTTGTAGAGGGTAAAGAATATGGATGAAAAGAGAAAAGTGCGGGCGGCGGCGATTAGTTATGATCCTGCTGAGAGTGATGTGCCGATTTTGACGGCTTTTGGTGAGGGGCATCTGGCCCAGAAGATTATTGAGGTGGCTAAGGAGTCGGGTGTGCCGGTGTTGCCGGAGCCGGGTTTGGCAGGTATGCTGTCGAAGTTGAGTGTTGGCGATGAGATTGCACCGGAAATGTATGATGCTGTTGCCAGAGTGCTCGCTTTTGTAAGCGAGATAGACAGGTCTTTTGGTGATAAGGTAAGGAGAGGGTTGTAAATGCAGTGATGGCTTGAGTATGCTTGTGTTTTGTGATAAAATTACGCACATATCATATTTTGTTAGAAAAGGAATGAGTGTTAATTTGAAACTGATATCGTGGAATGTAAATGGGCTTCGTGCGAGTTTGAAAAAGGGCTTTATGGAGAAGTTTAAGGAGCTTGATGCAGATGTGTTCTCTCTTCAGGAAACAAAGATGATGCAAGGGCAAGCTGAACTTGATCTGCAGGGTTATGAGGAGTATTGGAATTCTGCTGATAAAAAAGGCTATTCAGGGACTGCTGTGTTCACGAAAGTAGCACCGATTGCAGTTGCAAATGGTATGGATATAGATGAACATGATCGTGAGGGGAGAATTATCACGCTTGAGTATGAGAAGTTCTTTCTTGTAAATGTCTATACGCCAAATTCTCAGCAAGAGTTAAGGCGGTTGGACTACCGTATGCGTTGGGAAGATGCTTTTAGAGATTTTGTGTGCAGTCTTGATAAGACAAAGCCTGTGCTTATTTGTGGCGACTTGAATGTAGCTCATACTGAAATGGATATTAAGAATGCAAAGTCAAATGTACGAAATGCCGGATTTACGATTGATGAGCGAAACAAAATGTCTGCTCTTTTAGATGCAGGGTTTACAGATTATTTTAGGCACTTTAACCCTGACATAACTGATGCGTATACATGGTGGTCTTATATGCCGGGTGTTCGCGAGAGAAATGTTGGCTGGCGTATTGATTACTTCTTGGGCTCTGATCGCTTTACTGAAAATATAAAAGATGCATTTATTCTTCCGGAGGTATATGGGAGTGATCATTGTCCTGTCGGACTGGAGATAGATGTTAATTGATGTTTAGGGAGTGCCTTTATGAAAACATGTGTTAGGTGTAATAGCCAAAGTGAAGAACACGCATCATTTTGTCAAAGTTGTGGAAGCTCATTCGACATGATGTCAAGTTTTGGTAGCCAGAGCTCTGATAATCAGTTATTTAAACAAATGAGTGAGCCGTTTCAAGGGTCGAAATCACAATCAAAATTGTCAGAATTTGCTGATGAGCTAGAAAAACCTATGGTATCACAGGACTCTATAGATGCTTTGCGGTTATCACAAAAGATTGAACCGCCAACTTTGCCCGAGTCGCCATCTGTGCCGGAACCTCCGTCCACGTCGGAGTCGGATAAGGCACATGAACGCAAGGAGTCATCGGAATCTCAAGGTGCAAAGGGACAAACTGAAGAAAATACAGCTGTTTCGCCTGAATCGCAACAGCTAGAGCAAGCTATTGCTAATCATAGATTTCGGAAAATGCGTGGATGGTTGTCAATTTTGATGGTTGCAAGTGTTATAGCAACAATTGTGAATGTGTTGTACGCATTTATGTGGAACATAGTAGCAATTGTGTTTTTGACAGAGGCTGACTCTATCGGTATGATTGATGTAATATTACTTCTCGTGGGAATAGCGGCGATACTTTCAACTATAATTGCGATAGTCTTTATTGCTAGAGTGTTTTTGCGTAAGCCCAAATTTCTCCGAGTATTACAGGTTGCCCAGCTACTCAACTTGCTTCCTATAGTGTTGTTGACAATTTATGTATATTATATGCTTCTTATTGTTTTTGGAAACACGATTGATGAGATTGTGATAATTATGCAAGGCCTCACTATTATCAGCATTGTACACATATGCAACTTTTTTATACTTACTTTATATTTTTGTAAATCGAAACGAGTGCGTGTATACATGGGGAGCGATGAGCACATATCGAAAGCACTTGTCAAATTTAAACACAAAAAACCACTCGATGTTGAGTGGTTGGATAGTGTGTGATAAAAAACATCAAAGATTTTTTGTAAGAGAGGGGACTTATGAAGACTTGTAATAATTGCGGCAATCAAAATGAAGGGCATTTGTCGTTTTGTAAGAGTTGCGGAAGCTCACTTGATGCGATGACGCAACAGCCGGCTCAAATGCCACCGCCGGGAGCTCCGTTGCCGAACTATCCGCTACAGGATTATTCGCAACAAGGGCATCCGTCACAGCAGAATCCGAATCAAGGGTACTCACAACAAGGATATCAGCAACAGCAAAATCTGCATCAAGGATATCCGCCTCCTCCGCCACCGCCACCGGGTTATCACCAACATGGGCATCAGCCATATGGATATCAACAGCCGGGCGTGCAACATGTGCATAGCTTTCTCAAGCTGGGTGGTTGGCTGTTATTCTGGGTAATTTTTCATATTGCACTAGTGGTTTTTGACATTATCGCATCATTAGGAGAAATTACGGAGACCATTGACTTGCTAAGAAGAATGGACACGATTGGGCATCATATGCCGGATGGCTTTGTGGCTGCGACGTATATTTCCTTTTTAGGACAGGCTGTCGGATTGTTGACCATTGTCTTTACAATCATTTTCATTGTTCAAGTGTTTCAACGCAACCCCGCATTTCTCCGTAGTTTTCAGATTTTTAGACTTGCCGGTATATTCTATGCAATCTTCGCAGGTATAATACCGACCATGATGATTGGAGGCAATGTTGTAGGAGCGGAAATGGTAGGGTTTTTAATAGGCTCCACGTTAGGCAGTGTCGCCGGTTTATTCTTAATAACACTGTATTTCTGCAAATCCAAACGTGTACGCATATATATGGGAAGCGATGAGTATATGTCTAAAGCAATTTTTGCATTCAAAGATCAGCCGCCACTGCAGCGACCACCATATAATCCGTATAGTTAAAATGACAGAGTGATTAAGCTGTTGACTCAAAATAGGAAGCCCAACTTTGCAGTTGGACTTCCTATAGTTGTATCGTGCATTAATTGCCTTCAGCTTTTTATTCGGGCTCAGGTTCTTGTATGGTAATTATTACATATATTTCTTCACGCCATGCAGAAATCCGAATTCTATACTCACCATCGCCATTGTACAGTATATACATGTTAGCAGTTAGCGATGATCCGGGGAGGATATCGCCGGAACGTGAAACATCACCATCAATTCGCGTATTATCGAGTTGAAGACCATCAGGACCAAATTGCGTTACACTCCATGGGAAGCTGTTTGATGTATCACCAATGTTGGTCACAGACACCGGTATATAGAATACTGTTTCACCGTCTAGAGCTGACCAACGTGAATCAATAGTACCCCATCCAATATAGGTGGACAAGAAAGTGATTTCCATATCATCTATTACAAATGTCTCGCCCAGACCAAACTCTGTTTGCACTTCCGCTATGTAAGGGGCAGTTTCCGGGTCAAAGGTGACCTGTACTCTTATGTGAAGCTCGTCACGAAACTCCGGCTCAACAAACTGAAGCGTATACTGACCATCACCTGCATACATAACATGGATATATCCATTAACTCTGGCACCCGGGAGGATGTCACTCATTCTAGTGATATCATCCTTTTCTATATCCGACGTCGAAATACGATCTACTGTGGTTCCTTGCGGAGTGAATATATCGAAACTCCATGGGAAACCTCGCGACTCGTTAGAGCCATTATATACTTCTACCGGAAGATAGAAATAGTGGTCACCATGTCGATCTGACCAATCATTTAGAACTATTCCCCATCCAATGTGGTCAGACACAGTTATTTCCACGCCATCTAAATTAATGGTCTCACCTAATGCAAACTCAGTTTGGATTTCAGGAATAACACTAAAGTCGAATACAATATCAAACGTAACTTCTATATGTTGTGGATTTTCAAAATCAAAGATATCTTCAAGCTCTATAATATACTCACCATCAGTGGAATAAAAAATGTAAAGATTCCCTGTTTTAGTTACCCCAGGTTGTACATTGTCTACAGTAAAAATGTTTGTATCATCGAAATAAAAGAATTGTACTATGTCGGCAGTTGTTCCGGCCGGTGAGAATACAGTCATTACCCAAGGGTCAAGACCGTTACTACTATCACCGATGTTTGTGACTTCAACAGGAATGTAGAAGACATATGCTCCGTCATTGTCAGAAAAACGACTTCGTATTCTTGTATATCCAACTTGATCTTCTAGGAACGTAATTTCTAAGTCATTAAATACAACTGTTGTACCCAGACCCGATTCGTCGCCATTTACATTGCCACCACGTACTTCTCCATCAGTTCCTTCTCCACCACCAAATGGAATAAATATCACTAGTGCAACTATAATACAAACAGCGACTAGAGCGGCTGCTATTATTATAATTAAGTTTCTTTGTGAAAGTTTCTTTGTTTGTGTAGTACCATCTGCCGGTTGTACAGGCTGTCCGTATTGCACGGGTTGCTCCGGTTGTGCAGGCTGTCCGTATTGCACAGGTTGCTCTGGTTGTGCAGGCTGTCCGTATTGCACGGGTTGCTCTGGCTGTACAGGTTGGTCCGTTTGCGTAGGTTGCTCTGGTTGTACAGGTTGCTCCGGCTGTACGGGTTGTGTAGGTTGCTCGAGTTGCGCAGGTTGTGCGGGTTGCGCAGGAGGCACGGTATTTTCCTGATTTTGTGCATCACCAATAGCTGCTCCGCATTCAGGACAAAACTTCCCTATGTTCTCTGGATCTAGTTTAGCTCCGCACTTGTGACAAAAGCTCATAATCTTACCCCTTCCGTGTTTCATACACCAAATAAATTATTGTCAAAATCAAGCTCAACGCTTTATGCATAAGACGTGTTTGTTTCAAATAACACATATTTTTGCACACTTACAAGAAATAGTAGCATTTCTGCTTTTTGTTGTCAATGGCTAATGTGGGAAAAATGAGTATAAACGTGCTAAATTATCAATTTAGAGCAAGTAAAAGAGGTTATCATAGCCAGCGACAGGCGTTCATGTCAACTCGTCCATTTGGCAAGAATACTACACCTTCTGTTTCCAAAATTCCGCGACGCATTTCAGCATAGTTGCCGCCTGTAATGCTCCCGTCTGCCATTACAACACGTTGCCATGGCAAGTCTTCGGGACAATAACGCATAGCCCGACCGACCTCGCGTGCTGCACGAGGTCGGCCTAGTAATTTTGCTATTTCGCCATATGAAATGACTGTTCCATATGGTATTTGTTCAACGATTTCATATACTTGCTTAAAAAATGGATTCAAGATTGTGCACTCCGGATGTTAGATTTTGATGTCGCTTTCCCAAAGTCCGTGCAGATTGCAATATGCAAGCACTTTCACCGGCTTGTCATCGATAAAGCTAAACTCGCATTTTGGCTCTGTACCGACCTTGAGACCTTTTCTTTGTCCACCACTTTCTGTTCCCACATAGACAAATGCTATGTGATGCTCTTCTGCCATGGGATGAGGCACACTACCGACTTGGACGCTTATGCCGTTTGCCGTTTTGCTTACTGCTGGGAGGTGTTTTTCTGCACTTGCTTCAACCGTGTTCGGAATTTGTTCGGTCATTTCTTGACCACAACACACCATAGGAACACCTGCACTATGAATTAACCCTGTAAAGTTTCCGCAAAGATCACACTTAAAAAACTTATGACTGGCTACCATAATATAATTCATCCCTTTCATCAAAGTTTATGTGGCGTTATTTTGACGCTACACTTGTAGACCAATTATATCATTTTGCACATGTTAAGGCAATCAAATAATTATGTAAACTTATTCAAAATCAAGCTGTTGTAATAGTAGGAAAGAGTGCAATACTCTATACGCCAAAGGCGTTAAGTGGCGGGTACGATAAACTTTCGATTTTTTCCGCGCCCGACAAGTGTCACTAACCCCTCGTTCGACATTTGTTTTGTCAAATTAAACGCTCGCGTCCGTTTAACATTCAACAGATTCTGTACTTCCTCGTCAGAGATGTTGCCATGTTCTTTTATGTAATCAAGAATTTGTTGCATTTGAGGAGTAACAGAATTTCTAACGTATGATGCCGATTCTTCTTTGGCGGTGTTCATGTTTGGTAGTGTTATCTTAAAAGAGTTTGGTGTTACATCAATCGTTACAGGAACTGGGCAACTTTCGTAAAGCGATAAGATACGTCTTATGCCTGTTCCATATGATTCAATAAAGCTTAATCTTTGGAAAACTCTCGCAAGATTTTCGTTGCGTAGTTGCGAGATACCGTTGCGAATATCCTCAGTTGAAATGCCGGGAAGCAATCCACCTATAGAAATGAATTCCATTTGTTTGTCATTTACATTTATGATGATGCTACCGGAAAATCCATAGTCTCGATGTATCAATGAGTTTAGGAGTGCTTCACGAATAGCGTCAGTTGGATAATCCCAATAGTCCTTGCGCACAAGACCGTCAATAACAGAATGTTTCTTATTGCAAAGTTGAAGATAGTCAAAAGTTTCCTCTAACTGACTTAGCACAGAGCCGGTAAACTCCTTGCGGTCACGGAAAATAGTGTTTTGCTCATCAGCAAATACTGCAACCTTTATACTGTGGGTACATTGGTCAGAAAGAAGCCATCCTAAATTTGTGTAAAGTTGTTGTGTATTATTGCGAATGCCGAGTATATTGTATTTATCTGTAGAAAACTCAACCTTGTTTTTTGCAAATGTGTCTTTGCATGAAGTAAATGTAAGTTCTTGCTCTAACGAGCGCAGTTCTTCAAAAATGTCACCATCGGCATTTTTAATCATTTGACGAATTTGTTCCGGTGATGCCTGTACAGATGATGTTCCTTGGCGCACATATACGCCCGATGGTTTTATCCCTTTTGATTTTAAGTAATAAGGCTTATAAGAACCTTCGCTTACTTCGACACTGATGATTTTATTATCTGTAAGTGTGTACCTAACAAAAATTGTCACATCCGGTGCAATAGCATCTCTAATACCATTAGTAATACGAGTATAGGCATCGTCTACATCAATCAGCGGAGCAACCTCACCGCTATTGTTTATGCCAATATACAAAGTGCCTCCGTCTGTGTTTGCAAACGCAATAATCTCTTTGTAAATATCGCCAAGTGCATTGGACTTAAATTCTATTTTTTCAGTTTCGTATGCCATATCATACTCCTATGTTATTTGACTTTGTATCAGCATACATGAAATATTCACTCGTGTCAAGTGAATAAAGTGACTGTCGAGTGAATAAAGTGAATGAGTAAGTTCCGTTCTTCTCTACACGGTGGAACTTACTTTGGGAATTAACGCAAACCAGAAGGAAGGCGGTTATTCGCCTTTTGCGATTTTGCGTTTGGTGTCTTTTTTTATCTCTTCTCTTAGTTCTCTCAGGTACTCGTTGTGAGCGGCGTCTTCCACTCCGTATACCAAGTTCTCTTTATATTCAAGCTCGAGCCATGTGTCGAGAGGGGATTCGTTGTGTGAGATACAGGCTTCCATCCTGTCAAGTGCTTTGAATAGCTTTGCTTCTGCGGTTTTCTTTTCAGCCATTTCTGCAAACAGGTCTGTGAATTCAGAAGCCAGGCTGTCCGGTAAGCGGTTAAGCAAATCTGCAACAGCGGCATCTTCTGTTTCTGAATCTTGCTTTGTTTTATAAAACGAGGGGATATCGCCTGTTATTGCTTCTCCAAAGTCGTGAATAAGGCACATTTTTATAACCTTATACATATCAACATCAGGGAATTCATCAGATATGAGTAAAGCCATCACTGAAAGCAACCACGAATGTTCGGCGACACTTTCTTTTCTTCCTTCTGCGTTCCACACATGGCGGGTGTTATGTTTAAGTTGTCCTATGATTCCCATGAAATCAATAAGTTGTCTAGGTTGCAAAATATTTTTCCTCCCACTATCTATCGAAAATGTATACCTATAGTATATCACATATTGCAATAGATGGGTGGGTGTGCTACAGTAGCAACTTTCCTTCGAGTCCATCCTTTAGTGCTTCGGTGATGTTGCTGATGATCTTGATGCCAACTGATGATATAATCACAAGCCCTAGAGGTGGAGTTTCACCGACCCACGAGTCAATGTTGAGCACCTCGCCGACAGCGTTTACTGTAATAATGCCACCGTTAGATGGCAAAAAGCCTTTGATGCGATAAGCATACGGGAGTAGCTTCACGACGAACTCACCAAGCTTATCGATTGGTATGTCGCCTTCCGGCTTAAGCACGTATGAGCATAGTCGTGTTTCTACTGTGTTCGTGCTGTCTTGTGCGTCTTTGTCTACAGGGGCGATCCTCTCCGCAAGTGCACGTGCGTCAAATTGACAGAAAGATGTGACGATTATTTCGCAATTCGGATTCATTTCTGCGATTAGTTGCGAGATTTCTACAATTCGACTTTCGTCCACTAAATCAGCTTTGTTTATGATTGCCGCACTGCTATACTCAACTTGTCGAGGCAGTGCGGGAAGAATGGTTGAGAGCTTTGGAAATGTCTCTGCATCGATAACACAAACCACTCCACGATAATCGTATGATTTGTCGAGATGTGGCTCGATTGTTTCTAAAATCCGACTCATTTCCGAGGGGTCGGCAAGACCGGACGGCTCAATAAACAAGTATGATATATCTTGCTTTGACATCTCGATAAGACTTTGCAAAAAGTCTTTCTTTATGCATGCACAGAAAATCGAGCCGCCTGTTAATTCATGCATTTGAATTCCATCTTGCGTCAGCAATGTACCGTCCACGCCTGTTTTGCCAAATTCGTTGATGATCATGCCGACTTTTTCTCCCGAGTAGCCATTCAAGATATTAGTCATTAAGGTGGTCTTTCCCGAGCCTAAAAAGCCGGTGAGTAATGTCAATTGAATCATGCTAACTTCTCCCAAATTATTTCTTTTTTGCGGCGTATTCGCGAACAGTTTTTAAGAATTCTTCTTTGCTCGGGATTATAGATACCCAGATGATATCGCCGTCAACGCAAATTGCCGGAAGGTTTGTTAGTCCCATTTTCTTAACACGTGGGATGTGACCTTTGGTCGTCAACTTATACTCAATGTAGTCAGCGTAATCTTTAATTTCATCATATGAATCTTCAACAACTTTGAGCATATATGTACACGCCGCACATGTTTCAGAGTTGAGCATGAATAGCTCAATGAGAACCTTGTCTAAGTTCTGATAATCCGGGATCTCAATTTCCACATTCGGCGGAGCTTTTTCATAGTTCTCAATTAGTTCACGACATGATGCAGTATCTTTTACAGCTTGGCCTGCGGCAACAATGTTCTCTGGTGGTGTGGCATATGGCATATCGCAACCGGGGCTGACTATGAGGTTGTAGTTGTCTACGCTGTCGAGAATGCCGATTGCACTTTTCATGTTATCTTGTTGATTGCCGAATAGCATAATCCCGGCGAGGGGGATGTTGCCTCCGATGGTGATGTTATACTTGTCTGTAATTGCTTTGCCGGGTTGAAGCTGAATGTTGTCATCAATTGATATTCCATCCGGTCCGGTTTGACACATGGCTTCGACTTGTCTCGTAGCATTTCCACACACAAAGAATGATGAAAACGCACCTTTGACTCTGATGAAGTCAAAAACTACTTTGAAAGTTGGCGCAATCATCTCTTCAAAATGTTCTGTAGAAATCTGGCTTATGATAGGGTCAACCACGGCGATAATATCCATGCCCGCTTCAATGTACATTTCTGACATCGCCATACATACTTCACCGCAGAACTCAACAAGCTCCGTGACATATTCCGGATCATCGAACATATCCATGAAAATATCGCTTCCACGCAAGTGCGACGCAAGGGTGAACGGGCCGGTTACGAGTCCATAAAGTGCTGTTGAATCTCCGATGGCGTCCTTGGTCCGACGCATGACATCGAGTATCATTGGTAATCTGCCGGATTCTGGTGTTGGAATCAAGCATTTGCAAGGGAGTTCCGGATTTTCTGCAAGGGAGTGCATGCTAACCGAAGGCGGATTGTCCTCTGTCCAACGGAGTTCACAGCCCAAAATCTCAGCTTCAACTTGCAAGTCGAATATGACCGGCATGCCGTCCGGCGCATATAGTTTTTGTGCCTCTATTATGGATTCATAAAGCTTTTCGCCATCTGTGAGCACTTCGATGGCATTATGGCCTTTGAGGCTGCCTACGTGAACTCCTGTAAACGGCACCCAGGGTGCACGGTCAGTTTTCTCGTGTCTAAATGTAGCTAATACACGTTCTTTGCCTGTCATAGTATAATTACCTCTTTCAATATTCTTCGTTATTTTACAAGTAGTTGCTGAATCCAAGAAAACTGTGCTTGTTAGATTCTGCGACTTCGCGCAGAATGACGATAGGTGAGAACTGTGGTTTTGTACAACGTTGCTGTATCTGTGTGTTGGAACGGGTCGCCCCGGAACCAATGCGTTGGATGCGATTGTCTTTATTCCTTCAGCACCGAAGACTTTATCAACTTCGGCACTGACAATGCGTTCAATTGTATCAGGATCGGTTACTGCTCTTGCATTTACAATAAGTGTGATTTTGTCAGAAGTTTTGTCGCGAATTCTCACTTCTGCAGTGTCTTTATTGCCTATGATGTTTCCGATGAATTGCTTTTCTGTGGTTTGTAAGAAGAACTTGACATGTCCAATATTTATTTTCTCATTATCGAAGTTGCTGCTAAGCCCTTGAATAAATTCATTTGAGATCTGTTCAGGATCGGCGAGCTTATCTATCTCATATGTTACGTTAAGCCATCCGAGCTCTGCTTCGCCTGCGGCATATATGTCATAATCTACATCGACGACTTTTTCGCCTGACTCATTTTCTGCCATGACGACATCAAGCCACTCCTCAATGCCATGTCCTGTCTTAACACTGGCGGTCATAATTCTTGCTCCGTGCCACTTGCTTTTGGCCAGGTCAATGAGTTCTTGTAGCTCATCACTACTAAGAAGGTCGGTTTTGTTAATGAGAATTATATCTGCTTCTTCAAATTGCTTTTGAATAATGTAATTGGTCGCACCTTTAGCATTTTGCAAAATATTTCTAAGTCTGAATGGATCTGCCAAAACGGTTAGTGGTGCCAAATTGATGCTGTCGTTATATTTGTCTTTCAATGGCTGAATTAAAGTTGCCGATAAATCTGTGCAACTTCCAACAGGTTCTGCCACAACAACTCCACCGTTGTTGTTTTCGCTTATATGGGAAATTGCATCGACAAATCCATTGAAATCACAGCAGAAGCAACTTCCGCTGACTTCTTTAACGACGTTTGATTCTGTTTCTAAAAAAGCCGTGTCTACCAATTCTGAAGCCTGATCATTTGTAATCAACCCAACTTGATTACCGTTATTTTTGATTCTGTGTGCGACCTCCCACAGAAGGCTTGTTTTTCCTGCTCCTAAGAAACCACCAACGATGATTACTTTACACTTCATATCTGCAGACTCCTTTTCATCTTTGATAAGATAAAAGACTCGAAGTGGAACTAATGTTCCGCTTACGAGCCTATTAATTTGGATTGCTTAACAACTGATACTTATCGTACACAGCGATTTCTTTGTTGTCAAGCAGTAGTTCTATTCCAGTGCATAAGTAGATAATTTTTTCCAAAATATATCAATATTTTATCATGCCCTCTACCCTAACTTATGATGGCGAAATGCGTGGAGTCGCTTTATGGGTTTAGTGTTATTATTGCACCGTCATCAACGACCATGAAGTCTCTAACACCTCGGCTTTGCACTATTGTACCCTCTGCCATAAATGTGCCGGGAGTTATTACACGTGCGTAGTAATAGAAGGTGCGTGTTCGTTCATTTCTGCTGTTGAAATCGTAGAATGTGATGCGTTGTCCTTCTGTTGTTACGCTCGTCCATTGTCCGGGGGTTCGGTTGTGGTCGCCGAATCGTGCTGATTGTGAGACGTGTACGAGCCCTGCGGGCAGGAAGTCGGTTATTATATATGTTCCACTCATATCTGTTGCAGAATACACTATGGTAATTTGCACGCGGACAAGTTCATCTTGCTCGAAGGTGTCGGCGCGAGTGTTCGTGCCGGCTCTGAAGAATTCACGGCGTACAACCAAATCATTTGTTGTCGCTTCGATATCCTCCAGAGGAGTGCGGACGACTGATACTGCGCCTACTTCACCTGTTGTAGAAATCAGATTGAACTGATGGAAATTTTGGACAGGTATACGCAAGTTGAATGATCCTCCATGCCCGAGGTCGCGGGTAATGGTTTCGCCGAATAGTGTATATGTGATTTCTGCGGCTGCATCAGCGTGATTATCTATATCATAATGTATGAACAGGAGGCGTTCAATAACTAGGAACAAAGCATCATCTTCATAACGATTCGGAGCATCGAAACGATGTGTTACAGAATAGTTGTAGAGCCCCATGCTCTCCGGCATCCCAAGCCTTGCCGCCAGGATTGCTGTTATTGAGGTTGCGTCCAAAATATCGGCACGATTGTTGCCGACATTTACACGATAGTACGGCTCAATGCGTTGTATGTGAGGTGCGATATGGCTGTTGTACAAGTCGCGCGCGGCATGCATTTCGCCAAGGGCGGCAAGTCCGAGAGCTATGTAGGCGGCATCTCGTACAGGCAAGTCGGTCAGTGCAGCATAGTGTTGTAAATATGAGAGTACGGGTTCGCCTAACATTGCACGTCCGTACAGTGCAATTAATCTTTCGATGGGCATATTATAATTGCCGTAATAAATATCTTGCAAATAGCTTCGTAGTGCGACAAGGTTAACATCATCATAAATAAACGGAATCAACATCACTGTGGTTGCAATATCGGCATAAGCGTATGGCAAGATAGCTATTCCGCCGCGTTCGGTCTGATATTCGAGTATATCGAAGTTGCCGGGTTCGCCGAATAGGGGGACATCAGGGAAGTGGGTTTGAATAAGTTGGGTTGCCTCACGTCTTGCCACAAGCCCTTCGACTCTTGCACCACTACGCCATGTTGTGCGACGCAGGCCATGCAGATCGCGTAGGAACTGTCCTCGTCCCCGGTCAGTGAATGTGATGTTCGTGAGTCCGCCGGGACTTAATTCAAAAACTGTGTCCGGCGTGACTTCGTAGAAGTTCGCAGTATCCACCAGACGGTGAGAGCTACGTACTTGATATGTATGACGTATGGCATCATTTTGATTGCCCACCGTTGCTTGAATGACAAGGGAGCCGGTTCCTTCTTCACTCATCTCCCAGAGTGGGATGTTCACACGTTCGAAAGCTACACCTGTTGCAGTTCTGACATCTGATGGTTCGTCATCTCGCCAAACTTCAAATGTTACTTCCTCGCCGCCTAGAAGGTCTGTGCCAAAAGCGTTGACTCCGACGTATGGAATATCTCCGACCAGGAAGGTACTGCCAAGTGAGTAGTGTAAGAACATGGGGAGAGTGACACGCACGTTTTGGACGATGTTTCCGGCATATAGGTCCGCACTTATGGCTGATGCTGTGACACGCCATGATGTGATGTTATCAGGGAGCGGGACTGTGAGGGTTGCCTCTCCTTGATCATTTGTGTTCACACTTGCGAAGATGGCGGTGTCTTCGAATCTTTCGCGTATGCGGGCGTCGCCATCACCGCCGCCATCGTCAGCTTCAGCTGCGGGAGCTTCGTACACTGACAGTCGTTCTTCATCCTCGTCTATGCCATCACTGATAAATGTATTGTGAGTTGCCATTGCGAACCGCAGACGGTCACTTACATTAGAATAAAGCATATCCAAGGTATCTACTGTGTAATCCATAAGTGCAAACAATGCCTCATCTACCAGACTGATATTGACGTTGGCGGCCTTTGGATTGCCGCTTGCATCTGTGGTGCGGATAGTGAATGTTGAGATATCGCCGGGTCTGTACGCATCTTGAGTCATGGATATGTCGATGTATATATTGCGGTCGTCTGCGTTAAAGAGTAGTCGCTGTGTCATTTGACCGCTGGTATGATATGTGTGGCCGTTAAAATGAAATGCGAATACTTGTGCATTAGGTACGTGTTTTTCCTCGAAGTTGAATCTGATGTAATTGCTTCCCACATGATAGCTCATGATGCCATCTTGAACTACTACAAAGAGGAAGTTACCTTGTGTTAGGGGGTCTGTGCCACGCATTACTGTTAGCTCCACTTCGTCACCTATGACATAGCCGTCAGGGTTTGCTCCATCCAAGAATGGGAGATCCCCTTCGGCATCACTAAAGAAACCTGTCCAGTCACGCCCGATAAAAGTATATTGTGTTATACGGCGTCCGTTTCCATCAGTGGTGGTAAGTCGAGCCCTGTAGCTTGCTCTGTCACGATCCGGCACTTGAAAGTCTCTGGAGGCGTTGCCGTCCGAGTCGGTGGTAAGCTCAAATCGCTCTACTGTTGCCTCGCGTCTTTCAAAGCGATATCGTGGGACGACTCGTCTTGTTATATGGTCGTAGCGCTCGCCATCGCGTATAGATTCCCAAGTGGTTTCTATGATTTCGACTGATATCCTTTGTCCGGCTACCGAGGTGCCCAAAAAGTCGCGCCAATGTTCTGATGTTCCATCATTTATGCGACTTAAATCAATGTCGTGGACATCTACGGACAGAGTGGCATCTCCGCCTGTGCGTGAAGCTGTTGCTCTTACGTTAATGTCGTTGACGAACACGCGGACGGTGGTTTCTTGACGAACATGTCCAACTTCCGGCAAGGATGACTCTGCTGAGAAAGTGAGTCTTCTCTCGCCCTGTACCGAAGAACCGCTTGCAGTAGGACGTGCGGTTAGCTCAAATGTACCATAAATATCTGTTTGCTGTTCACCTCTGCCGGGGAAGTTCAACTCATGTCCCCAAAAGCCATATGAAATGTCCAGATCGGGTACGGGTGTTCCTTCGAAAAATGCGGTGTTGGCTGTGAAGGTTACTTCGTCTCCGGCGAATACGGCATTTTCGCTTGCCGATACAGTCAATCTATATGGTGGTGTCACATAGTCCATTACATTGAAAAACGTTGAACTAATTGCGATGTCACCGTGGAAAATAGCAATCTCATAAAAACCCGGCTCCAAATTTGGTAGTCGCATTTCACCTATGTATGAGCCATCTCTGACCGGGATGTTTTGTCTGTGCAATGTGTCACGAGTAGAAGATCCCCACCAACTATGTTCAGTCAAAACGGCAGTGACATGTGTTATGTTTTCGTCTCGGCGGCGATTTTGAACAAATCCCCAGATGGACACTGTGTCATCACGCTGAAATAGTGTTCGGTCTAGCTGCAACACCGTCCAATAATAGTTGTTTGCGGAATGTGAGCGACCCATCGGGCTCCAATCCCAGTCCCAGTCCCAATCCCAGTCTACGGTACCCCAATCAGTCCAGCGATGGTGGAATGTCTGATAATCAGACGGGCGTACGAAAACAACATTTTGCTTGTCATCTGCTGTGATGATTATGTATTCATCGGGGGATAATGTGCGATCAACAACCGCGATACCGGAATCACTTGCTGTGGATGTTCTTCTTGTAATGGGATCGAAAACTTCTGCTCCGGCGGCCGGCATGCCTGTTGTCATGTCGTTTGCCCATACCAGAGCCTTATCGTTATCTGCGATTATTTGTACGGCTAAATCTGTGACCTGTATGATAACCTGATCGATAGAATCATCTGTCACAGCTTCCAGAACATAGAATCCGGGGGGAAGATTATTTGGAACCGTAAATGTTTCTCTATGCCATGATTCCACGCGGTTGTCAACATGCCTTGTGGAAGAAATTCTCTCCAGTCCGGATGTGTCTGTAAGATTTTCGGAATGGCTAAGTTGTGACCATGTTGGCGTGTTGGCGAGTCTTCCAATTGCGGAAATAGCTTTTGCATTGTCGTCGATACGATAGACATTCATTTCAATGGCAGGGCGATCTTCGTCTCTATCATAACTAACCCAAAATCTGACGCTTGGTTGTGCAAATGACGGAAACTGAACATGTCGTGTGGAAAAACGCACACGGGAGATGCGGTTGCGAGATATCGAAAGGTCACGCGTGGGAGATGTTTCGAATGAAAACACATAGTCTGTGGTAATAATGTTGCTTGAGTTGGGCATATATATTCCTGCACTGATGGTGACGGTGTAAATCTGACCGTACAGAAGTGGTGAGCTTGGCATAAAAATAGCTGTTGCTCCGCGTGTTGTAAATGAGCCATCTGCATGGGGATAGATGATAAAGTTGTCGTTTATAGATGGGGCGTCGGGTGAAGAAAATGATACTTCAATGCCTGTGTCTACAGGCACATTTGTGGATTGATTGTGTGGGAAAGTGGATGTGATCTCAAAATTTAACGCGGTTTGAAATGCCCATGTGACATCGGCCTCACCATCTCGTGAGAGTCTGAAGAGATATACGTTGTTTAGGCCTAGTGGAATGTCGGGTGTCACGATGAATGTGTTGTCATCCTTGCGGGTCACATCAGGTGCGGACTGACCGTCTATGGATATTGACGGAGTGTCTGTTGCATATTCGTTTGGGGTTTGCAGTACGAAAGTGCTCACCGGGTCTATCCCTGTAAGACCAACTAAAGTGGGAGCGAGGATGTAGCCGTCTCTAGCAGTCTGACCGGTGAGAGCTTCGTCGATTGAAAGAGGAGTTAGTTCAGGATGTGTCATATCCGGAACACCTTGAACGTCAAATGTGCGGTCAGTGCCGTCCATGTCACCTATATCCATATCCGGTATATCCGGGGGGTCGACAAAAACATCTGCGGGGTCGCCTCCTCTTATTAGTAAAAATATGGTGATGCCGGTAAGTAGCAGTGCCACTGCGGAGATGATTAACACTAATTTTTTCATATTATCGAAAACCTTTCAGTTATGTAAATATCCTCATATATTTTACCTTATGTAATTAATAGACGCAAATTAGAGAAAAATGTTCCTCCGACTGGTGATAGTGAAATGAATAATGCATCTATGTCTTGCTAGTTGTGTGTGAATTTGGTATATTATTTTTTGGTGTACTGATATTCCATCTATTGCAACTGACGGTTGTTTTGTGCGGAGTATAATGAAGGGGATGGTCATAACAATGAAAAACATATCCGGCGAGTGGGATAATTTAAGTAGATTGATTAAAATGATTGCGGCACAATTTGGTAGCAACTGCGAGGTTGTGCTTCATGACTTGACCAAAGACTACGATCATAGCATTGTAGCAATTGAGAACAATCACATCACACAGCGGAATATTGGAGACTCCGGAACGAATCTGGGGCTCGAAATTCTTCGTGGTACGGTTGAAGAAGGGGATCGATATAATTACTTCACTAAAACCAAAGACGGAAAGCTGTTGCGTTCGTCCTCAATCTACTTGAAGAATGATAGTGGCGTTGTAATCGGGAGCATCTGCATAAATTTCGACATTTCGGGCTATTTACTAATAGAGAATATGTTGAATGAGATAACAAACTCCTCAAATCGAAATGGAAATCCGGAAGTGACAGAGGTGTTTGCAAACAATGTCAATGAGCTGTTGGATCATCTGATTGTGGAATGTCAGGAGGTTATTAAAAAGCGGCCTGAGGAGATGACGAGGTCTGATAAGATTAAAATGGTTGAATTTTTAGACTCCAAGGGTGCGTTTCTGATTACGAAGGCCGGAGATCGCATTTGTGAGTATCTGGGCATCTCAAAGTTTACACTCTACAATTACTTAGACATTACGAAGAAGCAGTCTGAAAATAAGGAAAATACAAAAAGCACCGAATAGGTGCTTTTTTGCTGGTCGCATCCACCACGAACTGACATATGAACTGTAACTAAAATGTTACTGTTCAGAGGGTTAGTGTGCACTTGCACTCAGAGTCTGTATTTTTAGCGATTTCGTCGCTCAGACAAGTGCGCAAGCGCACAAACTCGCTTTGGAAATCGAAAAACACAGGCTCTTCGTCGTGCTACATGTCTGGTGTGAACAGTAACACTAAAATCATTTTTATTGAGAATAGGATGCATTTTATGTTGACATTTTCAACAATTGATTATAAAATATTTTTAGAAAATCTAAAAAAGGTTAAGAATTGATATGTGTGTGTATGAAAAATTAAAAGAGCTCGGAGTTGAACTGCCTAAAATGCCGCCGAAAGCCGGTGTCTTCGTGTTCGTCAGAGAGTTTGGCGATAAGCTGGCATATGTCTCCGGTTGTGGGCCGGATATAAATGGTGTGCAATTCAAAAAAGGTAAGCTTGGCAAGGATTTGACGTTGGATGAGGGGCGAGAGGCTGCAAAGAACTGTGCTCTCAATATGCTTACGTTAATCCATGACCATGTGGGAGACCTGAATAAAATTAAGAGACTTGTGAAGGTCCTGGCTTTTGTTGCCAGTGATGATACGTTTTTTGAGCAACCTAAAGTTGTCAACGGTGCTTCTGAATTTTTAGCAGAACTGTTCGGAACAGAGGTTGGTCTTGGTGCACGAAGTGCCATTGGTACAAATGTGCTTCCCGGTAATATTCCTGTAGAAATTGAGTTGTTATTTGAACTGAAATAAATTGAGATTTTGAAGGAGATTAGTGACATGGATATGCAGATGATCATTGGGGGAAAACATGTTGATGCTTCTGACCGTGCTGTAGCACAGAATGTGAATCCCAGTACCGGTCAAAGTATTGGTACAGTTCCGGCTGCAACTAAGGCGGATATTGATTTGGCGCTTGACACTGCAGTAAAAGGGCAAAAAGAATGGGAAGCTGTGCCACTACATGAGCGTATTGATATTATCTATAAATTCGTAGCTCTTGCAGAGCAAAAAGTGGAAGAAATCGCAAAGGTTGCCTGTCTTGAGGGAGGCAAACTTTTACACGAGGCGATTACCGAGACCAAAACGATGGCTTATGTGTTTAAGGTGTTCGCAGAGGGAGCACGAAATCACTTTGGTATTGCATTTTCACAAGGGCATGACCCGCGTATTGTGAATGATCTTGTGTTCACACGCAATGAGCCGTTGGGTGTGGTTGTGTGTATCGTGCCATTTAATTATCCCTTGGAACTGTATGCACACAAGGTTGCACCGGCACTTTTGATGGGCAACTCCGTAATCATAAAGCCATCATCTGACACGCCGATGGCTGCAATTATGGTGACAAACCTTCTAATTGAAGCGGGTGTTAGCCCGGATGCTGTACAAATTGTTACAGGTAGCGGAGCAAAAATTGGCGGTTGGCTGACTGAGAGCCCACTAGTAAATGCAATAAGTATGACAGGCAGCAATCCTGTCGCTGTAGATATTATTGAAGCGAGCAAAGGTAATATGACTCGCTTGTTCTTCGAACTCGGTGGTAATGATCCGTTGGTCATCTTTGATGATGCAGATATAGACCTTGCGGTACAGGAATCTCTCGGCGGCAGACTTGTAAACGCCGGACAGATTTGTTGTTGTTCCAAACGCTTTATCGTGCACAATGATGTCAAAGATGCCTATACAAAAAAGCTCGTCGAAGCACTTAGTGGCATTGACCCCGTGGATGCAGCTAACCCAGCGGCAAAAATGGGACCTGTGGTAAGTGAGCGGGCTGCAGTAACTGTCATTGAACAAGTAGATCACACGGTCAAGCAGGGAGCAAAATGTGTTCTCGGCGGCACACGGGAGGGAGCTTATGTAAAACCAACCGTAATAACAGATGTTACACCGGATATGGATGTTGCAAATGCTATGGAAATCTTTGGTCCGGTATTTCCAATTATAGGTTTTGACACAGTGGAAGAAGCGATAGAGATAGCTAACAATACCCCGTTTGGTCTGCAAGGTGGCGTGATGTCTGCAGACACGAAGCGAGCATTGTATGTTGCAACGAAGCTTGAGTGTGGAGCTGTTGTAATTAACGGATCAGGTAACTATCGTGGTGCACACCAGCCTTTCGGCGGCTATAAACAGTCCGGTCTTGGGCGCGAGGGTGTTGTTACGACATTGGCAGAAATGTCGCAACCGAAAACTATTTCATTCAAAGGAATCATGGGTTAAGGAGTTCTCAGATGTCTTTAATACTTCGTGAAATACGAAAGTCGTACGGACTTACTGAGGTCTTGCATGGCATTAACCTGCAGGCCGAGTATGGTCAAGTTGTGGCGATTGTCGGGGCAAACGGTGCCGGCAAATCCACCTTGATCAAAACTCTGGCCGGTGCAGTTTTTAAGGACTCAGGCGATATCATGCTGGATGGCCGTAAGCTCAACTTAAAGGGGCCGCACGACGCTATTAAGCAGGGCATTTGTACGGTATATCAAGAGCTGTCACTAGTACCTGAACTGTCGGTGACTGAAAATCTCCTGATGGGCGTACTACCAAAACGCCATGGGCTGATTGACTGGAGTGCCGCACGTGCGCGTGCTAAAGAGATACTGGCATCAATCGGCTTTGATGCTGTTGATGAAACAGCGAAAACACGTGACTTGTCGATTGCTAAGCAGCAGATGGTTGAGATTGCAAAAGCGTTGGTTTCTAACCCAAAGATACTGGTGCTTGACGAGCCGTCTGCGGTGCTGTCCGGCTCAGATTTAGACTCGCTTTATGCACTGATTGGCAAGCTACGTGAACGTGGAACTCTCGTGTTGTATATATCGCACAGACTTCAAGAAGTTCTTAGCCTGGCAGACAGAATAGTCATACTGAAGGATGGTTTCTTTGTTGCTGAACTTGATCCTAAGGAAGCCACAGAAGACGAAATTATAACATTGATGGCAGGTCGTCAAATCGAAACGGTTTATCCGGAGCGACGAAAAGAGTTTGGTGAACCAACTTTACGAGTTGAGGGATTGACACGTGAGGGCGAGTTTGAAGATGTGAGCTTACAACTGCGTGCGGGTGAGGTTTTGTCGATCTTTGGCCTTGTCGGAGCGGGACGTAGTGAGCTGGTCGAAACAATTTTTGGAGCTCGTCGTGTGCAGAGTGGTTCAACCACAATAAACGGAGCTGTAAAGCACTTTAACAATCCCGGTAGGGCAATCAAAGCCGGGCTTGCTCTGGTAACTGAAGACAGAAAGAGCACCGGACTGGTGTTGGGGCATAAAGTTAGCGAGAATATAAACTTGGCAACTATGCGCGAGATGTTTCTTTCTCCGGCTAATCGTCGTCGCAATGCAGAAATGATGATAGACAAATTGTCAATCATGCCGGAAAGCTGTAAGAATATGGAAGCATGGCAGTTGTCTGGCGGTAACCAGCAAAAGGTCGTGGTTTCTAAATGGTTGTTAACCGACCCCTCGATTTTGGTTCTCGATGAGCCGACTCGTGGTGTTGATATGGCTACGCGAGCTGAAATTTATCAAAAAATAGACGAACTCGCTGTTGCGGGTGTTTCGATACTAATGGTTTCTTCTGACTTGACAGAGGCAATCTCAATGGCTGACAGAGTTCTTGTGATGCGAGATGGGAAAATTGTCAAAGAACTAAGTGCGGCTGAAACCAACGAAGAAGAAGTGCTGGCATATGCGATAGGAGGAACGGATGAATAATGTAGACCAAGCCAAGGCGACACCACCACAGGCTCAACTCGTGGCTATAAAACGAGGTCGTGTTGAGATCGCCGGTAGAGACGTAACCATGCTGTTGACATTCGCCATAGTAATAACAGCACTCGCTATTGTTGCAAATCCACTGACGAACGGTGTGTTCTTTACCAGTAATAACCTAACGAACTTATTGCGACAGATGACAACGGTGCCCGGATTGTTGTCGCTGGGAATGTTATTCGTAATTCTGACGGGTGGGATTGACTTATCGGTTGGATCAATCGTTGGTTTTGCTGCTATCGTTGCTGCCACAGCCACAGTGCATTGGGAGCTTCCGATTTGGGTAGCGTTTCTGTTGGGGATCAGCACCGGAGCGTTTTGGGGACTGGTCAATGGCACAATTATTGCACGTTTCAAACTTGCACCATTTGTTGTCACCCTTGCAATGATGACATTTATTCGAGGCTTGACATATGTTGTGTCAGAAATGTCTATAAGCACTCGCGACTTTCCCGGATTTACTACATTGGGTTCAGCTACGATCGGCGGAATCCCTGTTTCAGCGATGATTATGGTAGTGTTCTTCATCCTTGGTGCCCTATTCTTGAATCTTACATCACTAGGTCGTAGCACGATAGCCATTGGCGGAAATCGTGAAACTGTGCGTCTTGCGGGTATTTCTGTACCAAAGGGAATTATTACAGCATATGTTATTTCCGGAATTTGTTCCGGTGTCGGCGGTGTTTTGCTTGCTTCGAGACTGGGTAACATTCAGCCATCGCTGGGTGGTACATTCGAGCTTGATGCCATAGCTGCGTGTGTAATAGGTGGAGCCAACCTTGCCGGAGGAAGAGGTACTATTCAGGGGACGGCCATGGGTGTATTGATCTTAGCGGTCATGAATAATCTCTTGTCGCTACGAAATGTAGATGCGTACTGGCAGTGGGTGTTCAAGGGAGTGATTATTGTAGCAGTGGTTTTGATTCATAGTATCAGTTCGAAAAAGCGAGGTCATTAATACGGAGGTTATGTTGGTTGCGGAGCGTACATTCGTGCAAGCCACAATTGACATTTAAGCAATAAATAAAAATAATTTTGGAGGAAAAATTAATGAAAGCAAAAAAATTAGTGTCCATTTTACTTGTAGCCATGTTGGCTCTTGGATCTCTTGGTATCTTGGCAGGGTGTTCAGACAACGATGACGGCGAAATAGTTATTGGCATGGCCAATCTTGCATTAGGTGATTACTTCACCGGTATGCGTAATGCGGTTGTCACAGCCGGCGAGGCTCTCGGATGGACTGTCCATGCGACCAACGCTGATGGTGATGATGGTCAACTCGTAGCCCATGTTGAGAACTTTATCGCTCAAGGTGTGGACGGCATAATCATTTCAGGTGCGTGGTTCAACGATATCCCGGCAGCTCTTGATGCAGCTGAAGAAGCAGACATCCCAGTGGTACTCGTTGACCGTATGTTTGACTCACAAAACTTCACTGCGTGGGTAGGTCCTGACAATGAGTTCATGGGTCACCAAATTGGCGAATATATTGTACGTCAACTACCTGAAGGTGGTACAGCGGTAATTATTCGCGGCGGTCCGCCGGAAAATACAATTGGTATAAACCGTACTGCAGGTGTCACAAGAGCACTTACAGAAGCAGGGAACTTTGAAATTGAAGTATCTCCAGACTTCGCAGGATGGTCTACCGATGGCGGTAAGACAGCTATGGAAAATATGCTGGCAAGATTCCCACAAATTGATGTTGTGTTCACCGAAAATGATTCTATGGCATTTGGTGCTCAATCTGCAGCCGCAGATGTAGGTCGTTCTGATGAGATGTTCTTCACAGGGATTGACGGTGCAAATCCAGCTATTTTGGCTATCCTCGAAGGTGGAAACTTCAGAGCTACTGGTCACAACGATGCTAATGTAATTGGTGCTGAAGGTGTCGCTGTTATGGCTCGTATTCTTGCAGGTGAAGACTTCGAAAGAATCACTGTCATGTACTCACCAATCATCACAATTGATAATGCTGAAGACTTCAGAAATGCAGGCATTTGGGAGTAATCTGTACAGTTGATTGCTAGATTGAAATTCATGTAATCGGCAAAGCCACCCTATGGGTGGCTTTGTTGCGGTTTCCCGCGAAGTCGTTGCAAAAAATGTAGTAGATGACATAAAGTCGTTGTAAAAAGTGCAATATTGTGCTATGTTTCAAATATCGACTATGATCAAAAAGTCTTTGTATGCAATTGAGGCGTTGCCTTGACGCATAGAGTAGGAGCTTATGCAGAAGTTTAGAAGTTTGTTTTCAACGGTTGATATGACCGAAGGTACGCCTTGGAAAAAATTATTGATTTTTACAATTCCGTTGTTAATAGGGAATCTCTTTCAGCAACTCTATAACACAGCGGATGCCATAATATTGGGAAGATATGTTGGAGATAATGCTCTAGCGGCAGTTGGCAGCTCCATGCCGATTTTCTTCCTGATTATTGTGCTGTTGATGGGCATGGCTGTAGGTACCGGCATTATGGTGTCACAGTATTTTGGGGCGAAAAAGGATGCTGAGCTTTCGTATACTATTGGGAACTCTCTCACAATTGCGACAATACTTAGTGCGATTATGGTGGTGCTTGGTCCCCTTGGCACACGTCCGTTATTAGTGCTTTTGAACACGCCGCCGGAAATTCTTGATGATAGTGTTTTGTACATGAACATTCTGCTTTGGGGTGTGCTGGGGATTGCATACTTCAACATTCTTTCATCTGTTTTGCGTAGTTTGGGAGATGCGTTTTCTCCGTTAATCTTTCTGGCAATTTCTTGTGTTTTAAATATTGCGTTGAACTACCTCTTTATAGTGGGCTTCGGATGGGGAGTTCCGGCTGTAGCTGTAGGAACAGTGATTTCTCAAGGGGTTAGTAGTGTTCTGTGTTTCTGGCGACTTTATAAAATGAAAAAAAACTTCAAAATTGGCTTGCACTACTTACGTCCTAAGAGAGAATACATTGTGCAAATATTGAAGCTGGGAGTACCGACGGGTGCATCACATGCAATATTTGCAGTAGCCGCGATGATAGTACAGCCGTTGGTAAATAACTTTGGTCCATCAATTATTGCAGCAAATGTAATAGTCATGAGGATCGATGGTTTTATATTAATGCCTATATTCTCGTTTAGTAATGCTATGACGGTTTTTGCCGGGCAAAATATGGGTGCAGGCAAAATTGATCGTATTTCAAAAGGGAACAGGCAATGTTCATTAATGTCAATGGGCGCAGCTTTGGTCTTAGTGGTGGTTGTGCTTATGCTTGCGGAGTTTATTGCAGGTAGCTTTACCGAAACACAAAATGTAATCGATGTTAGTAGACGTATGCTTTTAATACTTGCACCGGGATACATTTCGCTCTCGCTGGCTATGGTGCTCTGGGGTACTATCAGGGGAGCGGGAGATGCAATGTCACCCTTGTGGGCTTCGCTAATAAATACGGTTTTTATTAGAGTGCCTGCTGCATATCTTTTTGTACATCTGTTCATTATACCTGAATCTATTATGCTTGGTATGCTGGCGGCGTGGGTGTCCAACACAGTATTAGCGGTTGTAATATATCGCATTGGGAAATGGCGAAAGAAGGGTCTAGTGGTATAATTTTCGGAAATAATCTTATTGATTAAAGATGCACGTCATTTGTTACGATGAAAGAGACATAGGCACTGTGCCTACTATGGAAAACCATCGTAATGAAAAAGGGATGTGTGTTATGATTAACCCAATGAGATCATCGCCAACAAGAATGATGGGTCTGGCTTCAGGGATGGATACAGACTTTATTATCCAGCAATCTTTGCGTATGCATCAGTTTAAGATTGATAACCAAGTGCGTGATAGAAGGCTTATTGAGTGGAGGCAACAAACCCACGATACAATTAAAAATGAGATTTCCAGCCTAAGGTCGACTTTCCTGTCGTCATTAGGCTCAAAGTCGATGATGAATAGAAATACGTTCAATGCGACTGTTGCAACAATTACCGGTAACGGCAATAATGCAATTTCGGTGAGAACCAACGCTAGTTCTCCTCTCGGTAACTTTAGTATAAATAGCGTTACGCAGCTGGCGAGAGGTGCGCATCTTTCAACTGCAGGTGGTGCAAGTGCAAATGGTAATGGCTTTTCCACAGGCACTCGGCTTGGTGATATGAACTTTGCGGGTGGCCAGATTAACTGGTCGGATGATGGTGAGGCAACCTTGACATTCAACACAGGTGGTGATGATGTTACGGTCGATATAAAAGCTACCGATACACTTAGTGACATGATGGCTAAGATCAACAATAGCGGTGCCGGGGTTGTGATGAGTTATGACAGACTTTCAGATCAATTTACCCTCGAAGCCCGGACGAGCAATAGTGTTGATCCGTCACAGACGAAACTTGCTTTGGACGATGGTGGCTCCGGGTTCTTCTCGTTGATTCGTGGCAACGTTTCTTCAAGTGAACCACTTGTCAAAGATGGGCAACAAGCCATAGCTTGGATAAATGACGAAGAAGTGAGAAGTAATACCAATAGCTTTGACTTTAGAGGTGTAGGGATAACTCTCAACTCGGTATTTAACGTTGATGAAGATGGTAATAGGGTTGACGGCGAATCTGTTGGAGTAAGCCTTCGTCGTGATTCTGATCAAGTCTTTAATAGAGTAAAAGAGTTTATTGATTCATACAATGCTGTCATTAGAAGGCTTGAGGGTTTGCTCAATGACAGAAAGACATCAAATGAAGCTGGGTATAAACCTTTGACAGATGAAGAGAAGTCAGGTATGTCAGAAAGGCAAATTGATGAATGGGAAGCCATTGCAAGGAAGGGGATACTAAGAGGTGATAACGGTATTCAGAATCTTGTATCAAACTTGCGGCGATCATTTTTCGAAGAGATTGAGGGACTTGGGGTGACTCCGGCGTCTTTGGGTCTTTCAACCGGAAGCTATTTTGACGGAACCGGTGGCCAGATAATGATTGATGAGGAGAGGCTTAGAGGTGCGATCGAAAGAGATCCTGATATGGTTGCAGATGTTTTCTTGAGGATCGACACTTCCGGTCCACAGCTTAAAGGTGTGGGTTTACTACACAAAATCGACGGTCTCATGCGCGATTACGTGAACACTACCCAGAGTACAGCAACAAAGAGCCTTGAGGATTCTCTAAAACGGGTTAATGAGCAAATTGAGAGGTTGCAAGTAAGAATGTATGCCGAAGAGGACAGGCTCTACAAAGTGTTTGCTCAAATGGAAACGGCAATGCAACAACTTCAGCAACAAGGTGGCTGGTTTAACGCTATGTTAGGCAACCAATAATCAATTTCGCTCCTCGTCTTTGCGGTTATTTTTTCGCCTGTGTTCCGCGTGTTTCGGTTAAATACCAATGGGTATTCGCCCTCAAAACCCGAAAAACAGTCAAAAAAATTCCTCGCAAATCCTTTGGGTAAAATTAATTATTGCTTGCCTGGTCAGTCAATAGAAAGGGATGTTAATATTGCAACAAATGGTTATGCTTAATTCTCGGCCGCAGGACGCTTATCGCAAGCAGGATGTTTTAACTGCGGGTCCGGTGGACTTGATTGTCATGTTATATGATGCTTTAAAGAAAAATATAGTGCTGGGGAAGCGTGGGATTACGAAAAATGATGTTCCGGGTGCTCACAAGCATTTAGTCAAGGCACAGATGATTATTTCGGAGCTTATAAATAGTCTTGATATGAGTTATGAGATATCTGAAGAGCTACTTGGGTTGTATGAATTTGCGTTAAAAACTGTGGCAGATGCGAACATAAAGAAAGATGCGCAGTCGCTTGATCCGATTATTGAAATGGTTGATGATATAAGCGAGGCATGGAGAGAGGTCAGTGGGATGACCAGAGGACAACTGCAGGAAGACGAAGGGCTTGAGGGATGAATAGCGGGCTAGTTGTGTGTAGTGCATTGGAGGGAAGAGTGTGAACGATGTATCAATGAGGCGTTTGTCGCAGTTGCTTGGCGAAGAGCTGGAAGCATACGGAGAAATCCGTAGACTTGCAGATGCACAAACGGAGCTTCTTGCCAATGACAATGTTGAAGAGTTCAACAATTTGCTGTGCATGAGAGGGAGCTTGATTGAAGAAATCAACGAGTTGCAACCGGAAAAAGTGTCTCTTTTGCAGTCGTATGACAATGTGACGATGAACAGCAATGGAGAGGGTGTAGGTGTTGATGTGCTACTTGAGAGAGTTCGTAACGAGTTGTCGATGTGTGTCAAAATAAATGATGAGCACATCAAGACTATGGGGCTGAAGGTGGCAGAGTATTCAAAGAGAATCGAAGATCAGTCGACGATGAGAAAAGGGATTGGCGGTTATGCTCAGGCCGTGCCTAGTATGCCCGAAATGTTTGACGGAATACACTGACGGTAACACGCACTCCACTATGAACAACTAGAAATACTGGATGGTGAGGAAATGAGTATAAGAGTGCATGGGGAAAGAACGGCGATATCTGATTCAGTTCAATCTCGTGAGCAAGATGCACAACGTGCTGCGGAGATGGGCAATTCTATGTTCCGTCGCACTTTGACGGATGTGTCAAATGAAGTTTATGTGGCTCGTCTTACTGAGTTGAGAAACGATATTGATAGGCAGGGTGAGCGTCTTGCCGGCAGGGTTGATGTACATGAATTTGAGATGTATCGCAAGCTTATACGTGTCTTTCTTGATGAGGTAGTTAGTAATGGTTATGCGTTTTCTAAAGAGGATGCGTATGCATCTAAGGGAAAGCATAGGTATGTTGCGACAGTCGCAGTTATCGATGAGAAGTTGGATGAAATAGGTAAGGAAGTTGTTAAAGAGCATGCTGATAAAATTGAGGTTCTCAACAAGATTGATGATATCAGAGGGCTTTTGATTGACTTATTGACATAAAATATAGCCGTTGTCCATAGTGGGCAATTTCCGTCGCTTTTTTCGCTAGCACGGGTCTTATCGCCCTACATACGCGAAAAAATCGCCGAAAACTGCCCGACTATGTATAACAGTAAAATATAGATACAGGATGGTAGATTATAGTGATTGATATAATTGATGCAAATATTGCAATTGAAGATGTGATGAGAGGGAAGTTCCTGACGTTTCTTGTAGGAGATGTTGGGTATGGGATTGAAATAAGCTATGTTGTGGAGATTATAAGTGTGCAGGATATAACTCTTGTTCCGCATACGCATACCTACGTTAAGGGTATTATAAATCTGCGTGGCACAGTTGTTCCTGTTATTGATATGGGGATGCGTTTCGGCAGTGAGGAAATTGTGTACACTGACAAGACGTGCATAATCGTTTTGAGTATGGATGATATGAGTGTTGGGATTCTGGTTGACGGTGTACAGGATGTTACAGATATTGATGACTCTGATATTCAAGATCCGCCTAAGACTACAGGGAATTCAATTAAGAACCACTTTATTAAGGCTGTCGGAGTTTCTAGCGGAGAGGTAAAGCAACTCATCGACGTGTATAGAGTGTTTGAAATGGAGGCTTCCGCTATATGAAGATTAGTGATAAAGATTTTTTCCGTTTACAGGATTATATAAAGTCAAATTTTGGTGTTAATCTTGAAAGGAAGCGAACACTAATTGAGGGTCGTCTTTCTAATTTCATTATCTCTGAAGGGTTTGATGGATTTCAGGACTATATTGATGACGTGTTTGCTGATAAAACAGGGGCTAAGATCAATACTCTTATGACAAAGCTGACAACGAATTATACTTATTTCATGCGTGAAGAGATGCATTATAAGTTTATGGAAGATGTTGCGTTGCCGTTCTGGGTTCCTCAAATTCGTGACAATGATCTTAGGGTATGGAGTGCCGGGTGTGCATCCGGCGAGGAAGCGTATACGACTGCAATGGTGCTGCACGAGTGGTTTGGTCCTACTAAAGCGAAGCAGTGGGATACAACGGTTCTTGCGACGGATATTTCTACGAGGGTGCTGGATATGGCAAAGGCGGGGATTTATCCGGAAGAGCATTTCGACCATCTTCCAAAAGCTTGGAAGTTAAAATACTTCGACAAAATCGGCGAGGAGAGGTACAGAATTAAGCCCGGTTTGGCGAATAGCGTTAATTTTGCCCAGTTCAATTTGATGGAAGATTTCAGCAGATTCAAGAAGAAATTCCATATTATTTTCTGTCGAAATGTCATGATTTACTTTGATTCTCCAACAAAGCAGGCTCTTGCGAAGAGATTCCATGATGCTTTGGAGGTGGGCGGCTATTTGTTTATCGGGCTTAGTGAGACTTTGAGTGGCATTGCGGGCAATTTTCAACAAGTTCAGCCGGCGATATACAGGCGAGTAAGGTGACGATTTAGAGTTTAGGCGAACTGCGTTCGCAGGGTATAGTGTGTAATGATCGAGCAAAATGATGAAATGTCAAAACAAGAGCGTCCGTACTGGGAGTGCTGTCGCTCTGTTTTTGCGACTTAAAAATGAAGTGAAACTTCAAAAATGTCACTTCACAAATGAAGTGACATAGGTGGAACGAACAGAATTATTGCCATTTTTTTGTTCAAATAGCCTTAATGTCAGTAAGCGAGATTGTAAAGAACGGCGAAAATTTCATGGAGCATTTACTTCGGACTTTTTAATACGATACACTATATGACATAGATAATTCTGAATAGGCATTCAAAAAATGGAGCGTAACGCTATGCATGATATTTTTGTACGAATTCGTTTTCTACTACCGTCTTTACCTAAAGTGGAAAAGAAAATTGCAGATTCTTTACTGGAAAACCCTTATGCCATTACACAAATGACATTGGCACAAATATCTAGAGAGTCAGGTTGTAGCGAAGCCTCCATCGTGCGATTCTGTAAGCGCATGGGCTTCTCAGGCTACAGTGCATTGAAAGAAGCTTTTATTAGGTCTATTTCAGAAGAAGCACACGTTCAATCTGAAGTGCTTAATGATTCAGATAGCATGCAGGAAATTTTGCAAAAGGTATATCAAAGTAATGTCCAAACGTTAAGTGACACACTGGTACTTGCTGATGTTGCATATGATCAAGCGTTGAATGCGCTTCTAAAAGCAAAATCAATCCATTTTTTCGGAGCCGGAGATGCCTTTGCAGTATGCGAGCTGGCTTTAATGAAATTCAGCAGGATAGGTGTTCACTGTACAGCTTACTGTGATGCCGCGTTACAACTGATAACTGCAGGCTATATGACAACCGATGATGTTGCTGTTGCCATATCTTATGAAGGCAGGACGAAAAGTGTGGTTGAATCCATGCGCATTGCCAAACAATCCGGTGCAACAACAATCAGCATAACGAAAATGAACAAATCTCCATTATTAAAATACTCGGATATAAACCTGTTTATATCAGTCAACGATTTAACAGTGGGGAGAGATAAGGTGACAAGGCGCGTAGCAGACCAGTTTATAATTGATGTTTTATATCTCGGATATACAACAAAATCTACGAATAATTTCACTGAGAAGCTTAAAAAAACTCAAAGTTTGATTGATCGAAACAAGTATTAGGTTTAGGAGCTGAATATAAATAATGTACAGTTTACTTCCATCTCTTCTATCAGCCGATTCACAAAAACTAATCAATCAAATCCAGATTCTAGAAGACGCCGGTGTAGATGGTTTTCATATCGATATGATGGATGCAATGTATGTTTCCAGATCTGCCTTTAGCTTGGCGGAGGTGTACGCTGTCAGACGAGCCACTAAGTTGCCGTTAGATATTCATGTTATGACGCTGGAACCGGAACGCGTTGCACAAAAGGTCGTCAACTTTGATGTTCAGGTCGTTAGCCTACATTATGAGGCTTGCAACAACATTGTTAAGGCACTTAAAGACATTAGAGCTTGTGGCACAAAAGCCGGAGTTGTTCTTAAGCCGGAAACCCCGATAGAGGTACTAGATGACGAGATCCTAAGCATAGCAAGTGTTGTGCAACTTATGAGCGTACCGCCGGGTGCTCAAGAAAAACAGATTTTCTATGAGGAAACATTAGATCGCATTAAGGAAACTAAAACGAGGATATCTGCAATAGGGTGTGATGCGATAGTACAAGTTGATGGTGACATTAACCACAAAAATGTTTGTTCAGTCATAGAAGCCGGAGCGGATTCGCTTGTAGTAGGTTCAGCGTTGTTCTGCGGCGATTTGGTTGAAAATGTGAAAGCTATTAAACGATTGATAAAAAGTACTAGTACGGAGTTGAAACAATGGGTTATTTAATTGGTATAGATATTGGTACAACAGCAACAAAAACAATTCTTATGAGTGCTGATGGTAGCATTCTTGCAACCGCAACCTATTCCTATCCTCTTTGTCAAGAGAGAAATGGATGGGCTGAGCAAGATCCACATGACTGGAAAAATGCGGCATTATCAACATTGAAGCAAGTTGTAAGTGATGCGGGTGTGAAAAAAGAAGATGTTCTTGGGATAGGGCTTTCCGGTCAAATGCATGGCTTGGTCATGCTTGACGAAGTCGGCGAGCCAATCCGAAACTCTATAATTTGGTGTGATCAAAGAGCAGATGAGCAAGTTAAACAAATGCTCAAGTTGATGCCAAATGAAAAATGGCTTGAAATCACAGCAAATCCCCCACTTGCTGCGTGGACTGCTGCTAAGATTCTATGGATTAAAGAGCATGAACCCGATACTTATGCGCGTTGCAAAAAAATAATGTTACCAAAAGACTACATTCGCTATGTTCTTACAGGTGTTTTTGCCACAGATGTGTCTGATGCATCCGGAATGCAACTAATGAATGTGAAGGAGCGCTGCTGGTCAGACGAAATATTACAATTACTTCAAATAGAACGTACACTTCTTTGTGAGATACTTGAGTCGCAAGAAGCAAGTGGACAGTTACTTGCTGATATTGCGAACTTATGTGGGCTCTCTGAGAAAACAATTGTTGCAGCAGGTGCAAGTGATAATGCTGCCGCTGCAGTTGGGTTGGGAGTAGTAAATAACGGTGAATCTCTCACATCGCTCGGAACCTCTGCAGTTCTCTACACTCATTTGGACCAATACAGCACAATTCCAAATGGCAGTTTGCATATTTGCTGTTCTGCTGTAAAAGGTTGTTGGCACATAATGGGTAGTGCCACGGCAGGCGGGTTATCGCTAAAATGGTTCAAAGATAATTTCTGCGTTGACTATATTCAACAGGCACAACAATTAGGTCAAGACGTATATGAGTACATCAACGAAGTTGTAAAAGATGTTCCTATTGGTAGTGACCGACTGATTTATCTACCTTTCCTCATGGGAGAGAGGACGCCAAACATGAACCCCGACTGTCGAGGAGTATTCTACGGATTATCTGCGGTACATACTAAAGGCAATTTGCTTAGATCTATCATGGAAGGTGTAGCATACACTCTGAATGATTGTCTTGAAATTATTAGAACAGTTGGTGTGGATGTAAAAAGCATGCGAGTTTGTGGTGGTGGGGCTCAAAGCCCTGTGTGGCGCGAAATTCTGGCGGATTTATACCAATGCAAAATCTCAACATTACGTCATGAACATGGTGCCGCATTTGGAGTAGCCATCTTGGCAGGTGTTGCCACAAATGTGTTTGAAAGCGTATCGTCTGCGTGTGAATCCTTGATATTTGAAGACCAACACACTTTTAGTAATGCTGACAATACAGAAACTTATTTAAAGTACTTTCATATATACCGCACACTTTATAGCAGTATTAAATCAACCTTTACTGATTTAGCAAAAGTTGATTTAAAATAATAACTCATGGAGGAATAATCATGAAAAGACTAATTGCAATTCTACTTGCATGTGCAATGATTTTAGTATTCGTTGCAGCATGCGCCGATGATTCGGCACCGACAGCACAAGAACCGGCACCGGCAGAACAAGAGCCAGCGCCGGCAGAGCAAGAGCCTGAGCCGGCACCGGCAGACGAAGGCGGTCTTGTGTTTGGCATGACCTATTGGGTTGAGACTGAATTCTTCAGAACAGTTGCAAATTCCGTTGAGGAACAGGCAACTCAAGATGGAAATTCATTAATCGTTGTTGATGCCGGAAGAGATGCAGCCAGACAAATTCAAATTATCGAAGACTTTATTGCACAAGGCGTAGACGGTGTGTTTCTTAATCCAATGGATTGGCATGCCATCGAACCTGCATTGAGAATGCTCAATGATGCGGGAATCCCTATCATAAACTTTGACGCTCCGGTTTATAACCTTGAGCTGGTAGACGCATTTGTTGCCACTGACAACGTTCAAGCAGGTGTCCTTTGCGCAGAGGCTATGATTAGAGATTTTCCGGATGGCGGCAATATTGCTGTTTTGAACTTCCCGGCAAATGGTGCATGCGTAGATCGTGAAGCCGGCTTCCTTCAAACAATTGAAGGGCATGGATTTAATGTTGTAGCAACATTTGATGCTGAAGGATCACCCGAGCCGGGTGCAAGAATTACTGCGGATATTCTTGAAGCATTTGATGATCTTGTAGCGATTTTCGCCATCAATGACCAAAGTGGAATGGGTGCATTTGCCTCTGTTATCGGATCGGGCAGAGATGTTGCGATTTATGGTGTAGACGGTGCACCTGAAGCCTTAGAAGTTATCGTTGAAATGGGTCCATATCGCATGACCGCTGCACAGTCGCCGGTTAGAATTGGCTCTGAAAGCTACCGCGTAATGATGATCATTCTCGGTGGGGGAACACCGGAACAGTTCCAAATTGATGTACCTGCATTCACCATTGATCGATACAATGTCGACGAATTCCTTGGTATGGGATGGAACTAAGCTAAAACGATTGCAGAAGTCCCATTCTACGGGACTTCTGCATAAGCACGAAAGGGACACTAAGATATGGAACCTTTGTTAAGAATGAAGGATATTACAAAATCGTTCTCGGGCAACAAAGTGCTCGACAATGTGAACTTTGAATTGCGTGAAGGAGAGTGTCATGCGATTCTGGGAGAAAACGGTGCGGGCAAATCAACGCTCATTAAAATATTGGGCGGTGCTTACACAAAAGATTCCGGCAAAATCTTTATTAACGGCAAAAGTGTCAACATCAATAGCGTTGATAGCGCTACAAAACATGGAATCCGCATTATTCATCAGGAATTAATGCTAATTCCATACATGAGTCTTGCGGAAAACATCTTTTTAGGTCAAGAACCGCGCACAAAACTTTGGCTTGTAGACAAAAAAGCCATGGTACAAAAAGCACAGGAATTAATCAATTCAATGAACATGGATTTGGACGCTAGCCAGCCAGTTTCTTCGCTAAACATAGCACAGCAGCAAATGATTGAAATAATTCGAGCCATTTCGTTTGGTGCCAAAATTATTGTTATGGATGAGCCAACATCTTCATTGACAGAAAATGAAGTAGAGACACTGTTTTCATCGATAGAAACATTAAAAAAGAAAAAGGTCGGCATAATATATATTAGTCATAGAATGAGTGAGTTGGATATTATTTCCAGTAAAATTACTGTACTAAGAGACGGAGAATACATTAAAACGGTTAACACTCAGGACGTGAATCACGATGAGTTGGTGCGCCTAATGGTAGGGCGACAGATTGATGAATTTTATCAAAAAACAAATAGTCCAAAAGATGAAATTGTCATGGAGGCCAGGAACCTTAAATCAGGGAAAAAAGTCCGCGATGTGAGCTTTAACCTAAGAAAAGGAGAAGTCTTAGGGTTTTCAGGTTTGGTCGGTTCAGGGCGGACAGAGGTCATGAAATGCATAGTTGGGTTACGCACTCGTGAAGGTGGCGATGTCATCATCAACGATCAGTTAGCAAAGATCAGACGTATTAATGAGGCGATGGCACATGGTATTGGTTATGTTCCTGAGGATAGAAAACATGAAGGGATTTTCCCTGCGCAGAGCATTCGCTTTAACTCAACCGTTGGAATATTAAAAAAGTTTCTAAGATTTGGCAAGTATGATTTCAACAAAGAAGATGAGTTGGCTAGACAATATGTTGATGATGTTATGCATACAAAGTATGCAACTCTGGAACAGAGTATTAGTAAACTTAGTGGCGGAAACCAACAAAAAGTAATTATCAGCCGATGGCTTCTTGCAACAAAGTCAATTTTAATACTTGACGAACCAACTCGCGGTATCGACGTCAAGACCAAAGCGGATATCTATCACTTGATTGATGGTTTGACCGCAAAAGGGATGTCTGTCATTTTTATATCCTCGGAAATGCCGGAGCTTATAAATATGTGTGACAGAATCGTTGTAATGAATTCCGGATACTCAACCGGCGTTCTGGAACGTAAAGATTTTTCGCAAGAAAAAATCATGGCATTAGCAACAAAAGAAATTCTTTAGAGGGGAAGCAAATATGAACACAAGAGAAATCGTTAATCGTAGAAAAAGCAATATTGGCACATCATTTGTTACAACCATCAAATCGAATCTTGGCATTTTGATAGGTTTAGCAGTTCTTTGTATTGCACTAACTATATTGACGGACCGATTTGCAACATCAACTAACTTTTTTAATATCGTGCGGCAAATAACAATAAATCTGTACCTAGCGATTGGTATGACCTTTGTTATATTGTTGGGTCGAATTGATTTATCTGTTGGTGCAATTTTGGCCGTCTCAGGCTGTATAAGTGCAGGTATGGTAGCGTTGGTAGGGCTTCCTGTGCCAATTGGCATACTTGTTGGTCTTTTAGCCGGCACGACGCTAGCCTTGTGTAGCGGGTTTTTCATTTCCAGAACAACGATACCTGCGTTTATTATCACACTGGCAATGATGAATATTGCTCGAGGTATTGCCAGAGTATATACAGATGCACAGACAATTCCGGTACTGAATGAGGCTTACACCTTTTTAGGTATGGGCTCGATTTTTGGTTTGCCGGTTCAGCTTTATTTAGTAGTGCTAGTAATTGCAGTATCTTCATTTATATTAAATCGCACACAAATTGGTAGACATATATATGCAGTCGGCGGCAACCAGCAGGCTGCGGAATACTCCGGCATCAATATTAAAAAGGTTACAATGTTTGTGTTCATTTTCAGTGGAATAATGGCATCAATTGCCGGTGCACTAACAGTTGGGCGCACTTTTGCTGCTACGATGTTTATGGGAGAGGGTTCGGAAATGGATGCAATTGCCGCCGTCGTACTTGGTGGCACAAGCATGAGTGGTGGTAAAGGGACTATAGCCGGCACAGTCATTGGTTGCATTATCATCGGTGTGCTCAGAAACGGTATGAACTTGCTCGGCATTTCCTCGTCCTGGCAATTTATTGTCCAAGGAATTGTAATTATTCTTGCGGTTTATATTGACCATGTGAAACAAGAGGGGTTGAAAATACCGCTCATTCGTAAAGCAGCATGAAGAATTACGGACAATGTGTTGATGTGGTGCTAGATGAAATAATTCGTAGCATGCGTGCAGTTGACCCGTCAAATGTCGACTTACTTGTCGACAAAATCATAAGAGCACCACGTGTATTTTGTGATGGGCATGGACGCAGTGGGTTACAAGCAAGTGATTTTGCCGTAAGACTTATGCAACTTGGGATAGAGACCTATATAGCATCAGAGTTAACAACTCCGGCTATAAGGCAGGGTGATTTGCTTATAATATGCAGTGGGTCCGGAGAAACAGAGTCTTTAGTTGGACATGCGAAAAAAGCGAAATCCTTTGGAGTAGATATTGTTCTGATCAGCGCTTCAGAAGAGTCTTCTATTAATAAATTTAGTCAAATGAGTATACTGATTCCTGCTGATACGAAGTTGCGGTATGACGCGTCTTCTACGCAACCGTTGGGAAACCTTTTTGAACAATCTCTTAAGCTTCTATTGGACATTGTTGCAATAATGATAGCAGAAAAATTAGGCGTGAGTAATGATGATATGTCCGAGCGGCATAAAAATCTAGAATAGTAAAGAAAGGTGTTAACTATGAGTGCAGAAGTTAAAATTGGAGCAGTGGCGTGGAGTCTTCCGGGCGGTGGTGCTTATGCAGCCTTATCTGCTAAAGAAGCGGGCTTAGATGGTATTCAGTTAGCTCTGGGTGGTTATGAGGATGGTTATCCACTAACCCAGAACGAAGTTATTCAAGGTTATAATGAAGATGCGCAGCGATATCAGCTAGAATATCCGGCTATTGTTCTTAACGATGTAATGGATCATCCGTTTATATATGGGAAAGATACGCCTGACGGTCAAATAGCTTATAATCAAGTCGCTCTAGCCATAGAAACTGCTGAAAAACTAAACATTAATAGAATCATGATTCCTAATTTTGAGTTGAATTTGATTACCGACAAAGAGCATATATTGCATACTATAGACTACTTGCGTTATGCGTGTGAACTTGCTAAGCCAAAAGACATGATTATTTTGACAGAGACCGGCCTGGATGCCTCAGCACAGATAGCTATGATGGAAAAGGTAAATGCAAGTAACTTGTTAGTCCATTTTGATACGCAGAACTTTAAGTTCAATCATAATATGGATCAATGCGAACAGCTAAACGCTATCTATCCATATATGGACAATCAATTGCATGTGAAAGATGGGACTGATGCACCGGGAGAAAAGCTGTTAGGGCGCGGTAGTACTGATTTTTATGCACAAATGACAATTCTGCGCGATCGCAAATACAGTGGTTGGATAATCATTGAAAACTACTACAACCTTTTGCCTCTGCGCAATGAAGCGCCGGAGGGGAATCAAATGGCTTTGCTGCAGGTTGATATTGAAACGGTAAAGAAGAGCTTATCTTAACTATGCCTTAGGTGTTAAAAAATATAATTGGATTAGGAGGTAACCATATGATCGTAAACTTAAAAACATTAATGGATGATGCCCAAAAGCGTAACTATGCTGTAGGTGGATTTAATGCGCCTGATTTCGCTACATTGGAAGCAACGATTGAAGCAGCAGAAGAGACGAAGACACCAATCATACTAAGCCATGCGTCTACACATGATGTGTTTATTCCATTGGAAGAAGCCGCAGAGCGCTTCAAATACTTTGCAAAAAAAACAGATATACCGATTTGTTTGCATGTCGACCATGCGACATCATATGACTATGCAGTGAAGGCGTTGAGATACGGGTTTACATCTGTAATGTATGATTGTGCTCACTTAGATTTTGAAGAAAACATTAGAGAAGTGGCAGCATATACTGAAGTGGCACACGCAATGGATGTTTCTGTTGAAGCTGAGGTTGGAAGGATGCCCAGTAGCATCGAAGGGCAGGGTGGTTGTTCCGAAACCGGCGTCGCAATTGAGGATATAGAACAGTATTATAGCGTGCCCGATGATGTTGCAGAGTTTGTTAGTCGTACAGGGATCGATGCAATTACTGTTTCGTTCGGAACGATTCATGGCATATCGATTACTAAGCCGGTTCTGGACATAGAGCATTTGAAAAAACTTCGATTGGCTACTGACTGCCCTTTGGTTATGCATGGTGGATCTGGCGTATCACGAGATAATATAAAAGAAGCGATTAATAATGGTATCCGCAAAATCAATTATTATACAGAGATGAGCCGTTCGCCCTTACCAGAAATCAGTAGGAAGCTTGCAGAAAACGATGAAGGTTTAAATGCTCCGATTCTTTATGGAATCATGAAAGATACTATGAAAAAGGTTATGATAGATCGTATTCGGTTGTTTAACAACTCATAACCTGTGTGAGGATTTTATGGCATTTGTTATAGGATTGGATGTTGGTACAACAGGAACAAAAGCTGTTCTTGTGGATGAGCGTTGCCAAATCATTGCAACCGCGTACAAATCTTATGATTTCGTCGTTAATAACAATGGCTTTGTTGAGCAGAACCCACAGGATTGGTGGGATGCGGCAATACACACAATTCGCCAATGTGTTGGCAAAATAAGTGTCAAAAACGTCAAGGGTTTGTGCCTTTCAACGCAAGGCGCTACCCTTGTTTGTGCAGATGATAAAGGAGAGGCACTATCTTCTGCTATTGTTTGGGCGGACGTGCGTGCCGACAAACAAGGGGAATATATAAACGAAACATATGGCAAGGACTTTGTATATAATAAGACCGGATGGCGTGCTCAAAACTGCTTCAATCTCTTGCAGATGCTTTGGATTCGCGACAATGACCCTAAACTCTTTGACAAAACCGCCAAATTTCTGTCAACTAATGAATATATGAATTTTAAATTGACCGGCGAATATGTGGGCGATCCATCAAATGCAGCCATATCAGAGCTTTATAATATTAAACAGAAGAAATGGGATAATGAGCTTCTGGAAATTCTAGGTATAAGCGAAACTCAACTAGCGCAAATAATAGATTCCGGTGAGCAGATTGGTTATCTTTCAAGTTCAGCTTCAGAATATTTAGGATTGCCTACAGGTGTACCTGTTTTTAGTGGCGGGCATGATCAATATATGGCTGCCATAGGTGTGGGAGCCGTTGCAAGTGAAGATATTCTCTTGTCTTGCGGCACATCATGGTGTATAATATCAATAACCGATAAACTAGTGTTTGACACTGTAAATTATAGTTCTCCGGGTCTGCATGTGTTAAACAATTTGTATGGAACAATGGCATATACTCCTGCAGGTGGTGCTGCGTTGGAGTGGCTTCGCAAAAAGCTGTTTTGTGCCGACGAACCATTGCCGTCATACATGAGCTTAAACAAAATGGCTTCTCAAGCACCTGCCGGTGCTAATGGGGTAATGTTTATGCCACACTTTTCCGGAACATCTTATCCTACATGGAGTAATCTCAGCCGCGCAACTCTACTGGGACTTAATTTTTTGCATGGACAACCCGATGTTGTGCGCTCAGTAATGGAAGGTGTAGGATTTGAAATCAATTCGATGCTAGAAACGGTAAAAACCAAAGTTGGATTAGGGAACAATATACACGCGCTAGGGGGAGCAACGAAAAGTCCGATATGGATGCAAATAGTATCTGACATAAGTGGGTTAAACATATGCAAATCCACAGTTTCAGACGCTCCGCCGGTAGGTGCAGCTATAATCGCCGGTGTAAGTAGCGGGATTTATGAGGACGTTGATTTTGCAACAAAGAAGTTCAACCATAATCCAAAAATTGTTGAGCCACGCGCGGAAGAAAACAGAATGTATAAAGAACTCTATGCTGAGTATAAGCGGCGCTTCAAGCTATTGCGAGAATGTTATGAATTGAATTGAAACCCATACCATCGCCCATGGCTCCGCTGACGAAATGGCATCGCCGGGCAACACATTCCACCCTATAAACTACCGGCTACCGGCGCAAACACGATATGTCGTGTGAGTGTTTAGATAATTGAGCATTTTCACGCTATATATTGCGATAAAAGAACAATAAAATATAGACATTCCAAGGCCGCCATGATATAATTCTTTAATATGATTAAAGGGGTTTAATTAGGTTGCCTTATTGTTTTGGAGAAGATGAGCAATGTGGGATAATATGTTCAGACCATTAGATTTGATACAAAGAGGGCTTGCGGCTTCTTGGCAACGTAATGCGGTTATTCGTAACAATATCGCTAATGTTGAGACGCCGGGGTTTAAGGCATCATATCTTGAGTTTGAGTCGCTTCTTGCAAGGTCGATTCAAGAGAGTGGTTTTGTTGGGACGCAAACTCATTCCGGTCACCGTCAATTTGGTGTAGGAAATTTCGATAATATCCAGCCGATGATACATCAGTCGAGAGCGTTATCTATGAGGGCGGACGGCAACAATGTAGATATTGAGTCAGAAAACGTAAAGCTTGCACAAAACAGTATTTTTTATAACACTTTGATTGAGAGATTGAACAGCGAGCTTAGACGTTTGCGTTTGGCGATAACAGAAGGTAGATAGTGCACTGGCATTCTGTATGATGTAGCAGAATCCAGTGAGTGCAATTTTTCTAGATTCTGCGACTTTGCGCAGAATGACATGAGGAGAGAATACTATGTCATTTTTGAATTCGATGAATATAACGGCTTCGGCATTGACGGCGACAAGGCTTCGCATGGATGTAATTGCCGAAAATATAGCAAACATTGATACGACAAGGACTGAAAATGGTGAGCCGTATCGTAGGAAGTATGTTGTTTTTCAAGAGCGGACAGGCGATAGAGATTTTGCGTCGTTCTTTAACAGAGCTCGTCAAGCTCCGGGTGGTGTGAGAGTCATTCGTGTTGGTAGGGATATGTCGGACTTCACTCTTGACTACAATCCAACACATCCTGATGCGGATGAGGATGGTTATGTGAGGCTGCCGAATGTTGATGTTGTTCAGGAAATGACGGATATGATGTCTGCCTACAGAGCGTATGAAGCGAATATCACTGCATTGAATGTTTTTAAAGATATGGCTGTGAAGACCCTTGAAATTGGTAGATAGTTGAGAAAGTGTCAAAGAGCAGATGGAAAACTGACGTCATTCTGCGCGAAGTCGCAGAATCTATAGAATTCATACTCACTGGATTCTGCGACTACGCGCAGAATGACGGTTTTGTAAGGAGTAGAGTCTAATGAATATTAATCCTCTTCCACCCAACTTAGTTCATTTGTTTAATACTGAACCGGTGTCCATGGACTCAAATAGGTCCGATGGGTCAAATGGTTTTGCGGATATTATGACCGAAGCGTTTAGAACGGTTAACCAAACAGACGCAGCGGATAGAGCGTCAACGCTTCAATTGCTTATGGGTGAAGCCGATGATTTGTCCGGGATTCTTATTGACGCTCAAAAGGCAGAGCTTTCTTTGCAACTTGCGTTGCAAATTAGGAATAAGGTGATTGATGCTTATAATGAAGTTATGAGGATGTCAATTTAAGTATATTGCAACATCTTTTTCCACCTGTCGTCGTTAAAATCCTTTGAAAGGCAGTAGCCTTCCTGCAGAATTTTGCCTAGACAGTCAAAAAAAATATATTGCAATATGGCGTATGCTTAATATAAAAGATAGTTGGAGGAAATTTTTAATGCTGCCAGAACAGACACAGCAGATAATTGTTTTCATAATCGGCATGTTAATAGTTGTAATTGGTGCATACTATGTGACGCGTTTTGTAGGTATGAAAGCGTCGGGTCAGACTCGTGCTGGGTTGAGAAACAGGAATATTAAAATTATTGACCGCTATGCTATTGCTAGAGATAAGCAGTTTTGTGTTGTAGAGGTAGCGGATAAGGTGTATGTCCTTGGTGTGACAACACAGGGGATGACTTTACTTGATACATATGATGCTGAAGAGTTTGCAGAGTTGGTTGAAGACAGTGGTGAATCTGTACCGTGGAACATGACTCCGGTTGGACGATATGGAAACAGGCTTACGAGAAAAGTCGTTGAGTATGTCGCTGTTAAAACCGGAAAGAAACAGAAATATGATGCTATTCATGGTGACTCTGATTCGGATGCTGATGAAGCAGACTTTGCGAGTAGCTTTGAAAATGCACAGCGTGATGAAAAGCGGCGTAAGAATGTGCACAGTGATGAAGTGCGACGAGAAACTATACGGCGTGAAAATGCACAGCGTATGGGTCACATAAATCAAAGCGAGGGACCACGTGTTACAAGTGAGATTGATGACGCGTTAAATATAATCGATTCATTAGCAAAGAAGCATGATGATGTGCCTTCCGGCAGATCTGACGTTGAAACATTTGGGGAAGAGTGGACGGTAATTAATTATAGAAGTCCGGAGGACGATTAATGCCAGTAGACATGGACACCGGCGGAGATGTTGGTACGATTAATGAAATAGTCAGAACGTTGTTCGGTGAAGGCGCACAAACTGTAGATATTGTGATTTTGCTTACAATACTCACGCTTTTGCCGTCAATTCTTATGATGTTGACCGGTTTCACGCGAATTATAATTGTACTTTCTTTTATCCGCCAAGCACTTGGGATGCAGCAGACCCCACCGAATCAGGTTTTGATAGGTCTTGCGCTGTTTCTCACTTTTTTTGTTATGCAGCCTGTGTTTTCACAAGTTTATGAGGAGGCCTATGTGCCTTTTGTTGCAGGTGAGTTGACGCAGGAGGAATTTATTGAAGAGGCGATGGGTCCGACGCGGGAATTTATGCTCAATCAGGTCTTTGAGAGTGACTTGAATTTCTTTATTGCGTTGTCGGGCGAGGAGTTTAATGATGTTGATGAAGTGCCAAACTCGGTGTTGATTCCGGCGTTTATAACGAGCGAGATCAAACATGCGATGTTCATTGGCTTTTTGATTTATATACCGTTTATTGTTATTGATATGATTGTGGCTAGTGTCCTTATGTCTATGGGTATGATGATGTTGCCGCCGGCAATGATTTCGCTTCCGTTTAAGGTTTTGCTGTTTGTGATGGTAGATGGTTGGCAGCTCATAATTGGTTCGTTGATACAGACTTTCATGTGACCAAGGGGGCTTGAAACAAAGCCCCCATCAAGAAATGCCCACACTATGTGCAAAATGACCGGAGCAGGCTTTATGGATTCTGCGACTACGCGCAGAATGACGTGAAATGTTAACGTCAACTGACACAAGGAGAGCGAGTTATGATTTCTGAAGGTGTAATAATAAATGTGCTTACTCAAGCGATTACGACGGTGATTATTGCTGCTGCACCTATGTTGATCGTTGCGATGGTCGTTGGGCTAATTGTGTCAATATTTCAGGCGACAACGCAAATTAATGAACAGACTCTTGCTTTTGTCCCGAAAATTGTGGCAGTTTTGTTGACGCTGTTGATTTTTGGTGGTTTTATTTTTGCTACTGTTGGTGGTTTTGTGACCGGTTTGTTCGAACAAATAAATACTTTGGTAGTTTCGTAAGAGGTTTGTGTAGTAATTCCCCGGATGGAGTACAGGATGATAGCGACGGCAACTTCAATTTTAATGAGTGCGGATTTCTTTATTCTGCTTGTTTTTAGAATGGGCGGTCTTGTTATTTCATCACCTATTTTTGGTAGAGTTAATGTTCCGATTATTGCAAAGATCGGACTGGTTACGTCTTTAAGTTATTTGATGTTTGCAATTTTTCCACAAACAGTTCCGCTTCAATATACGACTTTGATTGGTTTTGCATTGTTGTGTGCGGGTGAATTGCTTTTAGGGATGGCTTTGGCTTATGTTGTAAATGTGTTTTTCTCTCTAACTGCGTTCACGGCGGGGCAGCTTATTGATATGCAAATAGGTTTCGGTATTGTTAATGTGTTCGATGCACAGAATAATACGCAAGTTCCCATGATGGGCAACCTTTTGAATATAATGCTCATTTTGCTGTTCTTTGTCGTAAATGGCCATTTGAGGCTTATTGAAATCTTGTATTTAACCATTGAGCGGATGCCTGTTGGTAGCCTGGTAATTTCGCCCTTAATTGGGATAACTGCACTTGAAATCTTTATGCGAGCATTTATGCTTGGTGTTATGATGGCGCTCCCGATTATTGCGTCGGGGTTGACGATTGAGATTGCTTTCGGGATGTTGATGCGGGCTGTTCCGCAGATTCATATGTTCATTGTGGGTATTCCTTTAAAAATGCTCGTGGGCATCATTGTTTTCATTGTTACAATTCCTGTTTTCGGTACTTTTAGTGCAAGGATTTTTGATGAGTTGTTTCTAGGTGTTGAAAGTATGTTTGCTAATTTTGTTGGGTGATTTATGGGGCAAGGTGGAGAGAGAACTGAAAAGGCGACCGCCAAAAAGCGACGTGATGCCAAGAAGAAGGGGCAGGTTCGTCGTAGCACCGAGGTGAACACTGCGATTTGTGCCATTGTTATGTTTGGTCTATTGTTCGCACTTTGGCCTTGGTTGACTGGTCAAATGACGGCTATTTTTTATGAGCATCTTGGTTCTGCATCAATTATGATGGCAAGCAGAGGCATGAATCCTGATGAAATAATGAGTTTGCTTGCTCGTGTGCTTATTGGCTTTTTTGTCATTATGCTTCCAATATTGGCTGCGGCACTGGTTGCCGGTGTTGTTGCAAATGTGCTGCAAATCGGCTTTATGTTTACCACTGATACATTAAAGATGAAGCTAAACAAGATAAATCCGGTGAATGGCTTCAAGCAAATGTTTTCAGTGCAAAAGCTGATTGATTTGGTGAAAAATCTGCTTAAAGTTGCCTTGCTCGGATACGTCGCCTATGCGGAGTATATGAGTTTGCTAGATAAGTTTGCCAGCTATGTTGGGCAAGATGTTTATGTTTCGTTTGTTGACATAATGCAAACCGCCTTTATGATGGCTTTGCGCATGTGTCTGGTTATGGTTTTCATTGCGATAGCTGACTTCTTGTACCAATGGTGGAAGTATGAAAAAGACTTGAGGATGACTAAGCAGGAAGTTAAAGATGAGTTCAAAATGATGGAGGGCGACCCAAAAATCAAGGGCAAGATTCGTCAGAAGCAAATGCAAATGAGTGCAATGCGTATGATGAGTCAGGTGCCGGAGGCGGATGTGGTTATAACGAACCCGACGCATTTTGCGGTTGCACTTGCGTATAAAGCTGATGAACAGAGAGCTCCGACAGTGTTGGCTAAGGGTCAAGATTATGTTGCACATAAGATTAGAGAGGTTGCGCTGGAGCATGGTGTTCAAATAATAGAAAACCCGCCGATTGCACAGACTTTGTTTGCAACTTGCGAGTTAAATGATGAAATTCCGGAGAATTTATACCAAGCGGTTGCAGACATTCTGGTGTTTGTGTACAGGCAGAGTGGTAAGCTGCCGCGTTAGATAGGGTTTAGGGGTTAGGGTCTAGGGGCTAGTGACCGGATTGTGTTATAATATGGAAAATGTAAACAGATAGGTGGTGAGTTGGTAGTATGAAAAATAGGTCTATAAAAGCGTCGGATATTTCGATAGCTATTTTGCTTGTGGCGATACTTGTTGTTATCATATTCCCGCCAACTACTGTGTTGATGGACTTTTTGCTCATTATCAACATGGCTGTTTGTATAATCATACTTCTGTTCTCACTGTATATCAAGGACCCCGTTGACTTCTCTGTATTTCCTACAATTCTTCTGTTTATAACGGTTTTCCGCCTTGCTTTGAATCTTGCTTCGACACGCCTGATTCTCGGTAATGAGGGTGATGCGGGTGAAGTAATCAGAGCCTTTGGTGAAGTCGTTGTCGGGGGTAATCTTGCGGTCGGTGTAATTACATTTTTGATTATTCTTATTGTGCAATTCATGGTTATAACTAAGGGTGCTGAGCGCGTTTCAGAAGTCAGTGCAAGATTTACACTTGATGCTATGCCCGGGAAGCAAATGGCGATTGATGCCGACCTGAATAGCGGCTTCATTGATGAAGACACAGCACGTGCGAGACGCGAGAAGATACAGCATGAGGCGGACTTTCACGGTGCAATGGATGGTGCGAGCAAATTTATTAAAGGTGATGCGATTGCGGGCCTTTTGGTTACATTTATAAATGCAATCGGCGGTATTGCGATTGGTATAATGACGATGGATGCGTCTGTTGGTGAGGTTGCGCAGATTTTCACACTTGCAACAATTGGTGATGGTCTTATCACACAGATCCCTGCCCTTCTGATTTCCACTGCGTCCGGTATTATTGTGACACGTTCCGGTAGGGATGAAACCTTTGGCGGAGAGATGTCAAAGCAGATACTCGGCCAACCCAATGCGCTTATCATGGGCGGTGTGTTGTTAATTATAATAAGCCTTATGCCGGGTCTTCCGACAATTCCAATGTGGCTCGTGGCAGCAACGCTGATGATAATTGGTTATGTCATGGCAAGTCGTATGCGTAGGGAGGCAAAGGTTGAAGTTCATGCAGAGGAAGAGGTTGCGGCTGAAGAAAAGCGTAAGCCGGAGAGTGTGACATCGCTCTTACAAGTTGACCAAATCGGACTTGAGTTCGGTTATGGAATCCTGCCAATGGTTGATGTGTCACAAGGTGGAGATTTGCTGGATCGAATTGTTATGATAAGGCGACAGTGTGCAATTGATATGGGTGTCATTGTGCCGGCAATTAGACTGCGAGATAATATTCAACTGGCCACAAATGCATACTCTATAAAAATTAAGGGTGAGGAAGTTGCAAGAGGCGAGGTTATGGCAGATCACCTACTTGCACTTAGTTCCGGTGATGTTGAGGAAGAAATCTATGGTATACCGACAATTGAGCCGACATTCGGGCTACCTGCTTTATGGATTCCGAAAGCGGATCGCGAGGAAGCAGAAATATTGGGATATTCGACTGTTGACCCTCCGTCCGTTATTGCAACTCACCTGACAGAGATAATAAAACGCCATGGGCATGAATTGTTGAATCGTCAGCAAATACAGACGCTTATTGACAACTTGAAGAATGCACAACCTGCACTTGTAGAAGAGGTTGTACCAAAATTGTTCTCACTGGGTGAAGTGCAAAAGATACTCGCAAATCTACTTTCAGAAAACGTTCCGATTCGTGATATGGCGTCAATTGTTGAGGCTTTGAGTGATTATGGGAATCTTACGAGAGACCCTGACATGTTGACAGAGTATGTCAGGCAATCGCTTAAACGCTCTATTTCAAAACGCTTTATTCCTGATGATATTGCATATGCAATTACCCTTGATCCGGCACTGGAGCAATTGATTATCGATAGTACAAAGCAGTCGGAGCATGGCTCTTATCTTGCGATTGAGCCGATGCAAGTTCATTCAATATTTGATAATCTTAGAAATATCATTGAAAATATGAAAAACAAGGGCAAGACACCAATTATTCTTACATCGCCTTTAGTTAGAAGGCAGTTTAGAAAAATTTCCGAACAAATTTCACCAGAGCTTGCGGTTTTGTCGTATAATGAGATAGACAGCGGTGTAGAAGTGCTGTCAGAGGGTGTTGTTACGCTTTAGTTGTCAACAGAGTGATTATCTACAGAATGGAGTGCAGCGCTTCATTCTGCAGATGGCACACAAAGATTGCTGGGTATTTTTTCGCTTGTCAAGGCGAAAAACCGCAGGAATACCAGTGGTCTTTCAAGGGTTTTCAACGAAGTCAAGCGGAAAAATACACAGTAAGATTTGAGTGATTATCTACAGAATGGAGCGCATATGCAAGTAAAAAGATATCATGCAGAGAATATGAAGCAGGCTATGGATGCGGCGATTCGTGAACTCGGGTCAGATGCTGTAATGATAGCTCAAAACAAAGTGCGTAGAAAAGGGCTAAAGAACTTGTTTCGTAAGCCTCTCCTTGAGGTTCAATTTGCATATGATCCTACAAACACTCCGGTTGCGAGGCGGTTAAACGCTTCGTATTCCGCGTTAAATGAGGGTGATTATTCGCAAAGTGAAGCTCATCCGAATCCCGCGGATGGAGGCGCGACTGTCAACGAGAAGAGAACACATAAGGGCAAGCAGTCGGCAGTGAGTCATGAGCAGTTTGAGCAACTGGATAATCGCATGAATTCGTTTGAGACAATGCTGACTGATTTTCTTGATAAGTTTGCGTATGTCAAGCGTGATATTACTTATGATTATCCTGATGAAGTGCAGGATTTACTTGGGATGTTGATTGAAGAGCAAGTGCGTGAAGAGTTGGCTCATTCCCTTGCAAAACAGGCAGAGAAATTACTAAAACAGCAGCCGGGCGTGAATGTAGCGGAAGTATTTGAACATCTAATGATTGAGCAGTTCGGTAGATCAGAGCCTATTTTGCATAAGAAATTTACGCAAAAAATCGTACTTGTGATGGGTCCGACCGGTGTTGGAAAGACGACATCAATTGTTAAGCTTGCGGCAGATTTTTCTGTCAGGCAAAAGAAGAATGTCGGAATTATCAACACTGACACATATCGAATCGGTGCGCAGGAACAGCTTCAAACGTATGCTGATATTTTAGGGATTCCAAATCAAGTGGTTTATAATACGCAAGAGCTTGAGGATGCTATGGAGCAGATGTCTGATAGAGATATGATTTTTATTGATACTGCTGGAAAACGCCCGGGTGACGAGCAACATAAGGATGATTTGCTTGAAATTGTGCGTGTTGTGAAGCCTGAAGATATTTTACTTTGTCTTGCGGCTACAACGAGCTTCTCTTCCATCAAGGAGATGGTGGATACTTATGGCTTTGTTGATGATTATAGAGTGATGATAACGAAGCTTGATGAGACGAAGTTTCGCGGGTCTGTGTTTAACATTAGCTGGTACACGCAGAAGCCTTTGGCTTATGTGACGACTGGGCAAGATGTGCCGGATGATATTGAGATCGCTGATGTTGAGGCGATTGTGAAACAGATAATTAGGGGCTAGCGAACTGCGTTCGCAGGGTTTAGGGTTTAGTTCTGAAATTATAGCCGTACAGTTTATATTTTGTTGATGCGAAACTAGCCCCTAACCCCTCGACCCTAAAACGGAGAACGAAGTTCGGAGTGATTTCTATGTCTGATCAAGCGCATAATTTAAGAGAGATGATGGGGAAAAGTCACGATATCAGGGTGATTTCCGTTGCTAGTGGTAAGGGTGGTGTTGGTAAGTCCAGCATTACTGTAAATCTTGCTATTGCGATGAGTCGACTTGGTGCGCGTGTGCTTATTTTGGATGCGGACTTTGGGCTTGCGAATGTTGATGTTATGCTTGGCATAACGACGAGACTTGATTTGAGTTATTTTCTTCGTGGAGATAAGACTATAAATGAAATAATCCAACTTGGTCACGAGGGGGTCAGGTTTATTTCCGGTGGTTCGGGTGTTAATGAGCTGATAAATATGAGTGAGTCGCAACTGTCTGAACTTTTGATGAAGATAATTCACATTGATGAGCCTGTTGATATTATTTTGATGGATGCCGGTGCCGGTGTAAGCAGCACGACAATGCAAGTTTTGCTTGCTTCGTCAGAAACGATCGTGGTAACAACATCTGAACCGACTTCGGTTTTGGATGCCTATGCTCTTGTTAAGACTATTGTGAAACATAGTCCGTCTCACCCGCTTCATTTGCTGGTGAACAAATGTGAGAATAAGAATGAGGCGCAGAGTGTGCAAGCGGGGTTTACTACAGTTTGTGGCAAACACCTTGGGAAGAATATTAATCCGCTGGGGTTGATTTCATATAATCATGATGTTACGTATGCAATTAAGCGTCAGGTGCCGCTAATTGTTAGTGAGCCAAAAACGGCGACATCGAAAGAAATTGAAGCGATTGCGAGGCAGATTTTGGACATGCCAAATGAGAAGGCGTCACATAGTGTGCTGTCGAGAGTTTTTTCTAAAATACTGCGAGAAAGTAGAAAAAAATAAATAAAAGCAAATAAAAGCAGAAGAAGGTTGATTTAAGTTAGTAAAAATGCAATAATGTAGTTAATAGATCAGAGCTCGTCAATATTGTGTAATTTCGTATGATTTTTCGCTTATACGGGCTTTATTGCTATATTATAATGAAAAACCGTAGTAAACTATTGATTTGCGTCAATGTATAATGATTTGCTTAAGTGATAGGTAACTGATTGCTGAGGGGATCGGAGGGAACAAGGATGGAAAGTCATAAACGGAGTCCGGAAGAGCTTGCTGAACTGTGGGTTGAGTTTAAATCGAGTGGTGACAGGGGGGCAAAGGATGAATTGCTACTTCATTATGGCTATCTTGTAAGGTGGATAGTTAGACGCATGATGCCAAAATATAACAACTACAATGAGTACGATGATCTTGTTAGCTGTGGAATGATTGGGCTTATTGATGCTGTGGATAAGTTTGAGCTTAAGCACGAGGTTAAGTTTGAGACTTATGCGGTGACGCGAGTTCGTGGTGAGATTCTCGACTATATGAGGTCGCAGGATTGGGCGTCGCCGAGCTTGCGAAAAAAAATCAGTGCGATAAATTCAGCGTATGAGGTTTACGAGAGTAAAAATCCCGGTGGTTCTGTCGATCAGCAAGTGGCAGATTCGCTAGGTATGACTGTGGAGAACGTTCACAAGGTACTTAACAAAACGCATATGTTCAACCTCATCAATTTTGAGGATGCGTTGGGCACGGTAAATCCAGAAGCAGAGATAAAGAATAGAGATGAGAAAACACCTGAAGATGAGCTACTTGAAAAAGAAAAAAAAGCAGTGCTGGTGCAAGTGATTGACGAACTTCCGGAGAAGGAGCGGACTGTCATCTCGCTGTATTATTATGAGGGCTTGCTGTTAAAGGAAATAGCGGATATTTTGTGTGTAACGGAGTCGCGTGTTTCGCAGATACATTCAAAGGTTTTGGCGAAAATGCGTGCAAAGCTAGCACATATTGTGTAAGTAAGAGTGGAGTGAGCATTGCCGTAATTACATTCCTACGTTCAAATGCGCATCCATGCGCATAATGAACGCGCTCCACCGTCCTTGGTTGCGCTTATGGAATGGTAATTACGACAACACTCACTCCACTCTTATTTGAGGATAAATGTGAGTTAGATTGCCGGGAGGTGTGAGCGGTGTCCATTAGGAGTATTGATACACAGATGATGATCACTCGTGCGACTGATATGGTGCGAGAGACCAGCAATGCTCAAAGGCAACCTGATGTTTCGCAACAGCATCTTGCTACGCAGTCTAAGGTTGACAGTGTTCATAATCAGTCGAAGGTTGCGGCGACTTTAGAGTCGGAGATGGAGAGCATTCGCACAGATGTTGATGGTGGTGGTTCGGGCGCTGCGAGTAGCGGTGGATCGGATCATGACGAGGAGCATATTTTAGAGGATTTGGATTCGGAAATGCTTGTTGCTCCTGCTGAACATGACCAGATAATTGATATAATAGTTTGAGCGTAAACTCCCGCGCGTTAGAGTTGGGATTTTGTGTTTTGGAGGTTTGAGTTGATATGGGTATAGGGCATTATGTTTTTGCTTTGTTTGTTGCGGTGCTTATTTGTGTCATTGCGATTGTTTTCAAGCTACTGTTTGCAAATGTGAGAGCACAGAGAAAGTTGCTTGATGAACAGGAGTCTAAATTATTACAACTTTATGTGTCGGTGGAAACATTGATGGAAGATTTTAACGAGCAGGTTAAATTGACGACCGCAGAGCTGAAGGAGCATGAGCATCGTGCTAGTGAGTACCGTGATGCTGCGACGAGCATGAGTGTATTTCAACTACCGCCTGAATTGGAAAAGAAAGAGCAAGTGGCGGTTGAAAAGTTGCCAAGAACTCCGCCTTTTGAAGCGAACAGAATCAGAGCGGCTGGTGAGGTGCTTGAGCGTGCAGAGAGAATTGTCAACAAAAGCAATGTTGCGGTTACAGCACAACCGCAAACACAGTCGCAACCTCAACAAGAGGGGTCTGGGGTTTTTCAGAAGTTTTTTGATGATGCCGTAGATACACCTGTGCCTGAGAGTACGACGAGTGCAAGCAACAACCCAAGCACACATTCAAGAACTGATGCGATACTGGCTCTTGCCGCAGAGGGCAAATCTGATGTAGAGATTGCACAGGAGTTGGGGATAACACGGAACGAGGTTCTGTTGGTTGTAGGTTTGCGAGGGTAGGAAGTACATAAATTGAAAGCCCCATAGACGAAGGCGTGGTTCGAACGCCTTGGTTTATGGGGTCTTTGTGTTATGGCATTACTTCAACTTTTGTGCCAGCTTTGCACGTCGGTCGATGTCTAGCTTTTGATATATTGTGCGCAGATGTGCTCTTACGGTGTTTTCGCTTACAAAGAGCTTTGCTGCGATTTCGTTGTTGCGTAGGCCTTCTGCTGCTAAGGCGGCAATTTCATGTTCGCGTGCGGTTAGGTCTGAGGGTAACTCATCTGCGACAATGGCATTATGTAATGTGTGCCAACCGGTAGAATATTGTTTCTTAAGCTCTTTGTATTGAGATAGAAAGCGTGGATATTTATTTTCAATCAACTCTTCGGGAAGATCGTTGAGTAGCTCGGAAAATGAGACAAAATAGTAAATTAGCTCATCGGGCAAAAACCTCTCAGCCGAGAGTTCCAGATGAACACGAGCCTGTTCGCGGTCACCAAGCAATGAAAACCCAATCGCTAACAAGAAGTAATATAAGGACTCTGCATAAACTGTTAGCTTATCAAGGGGCATGGTTTGCAGTAGTCCAATCAAGCGTGCTGGCTCGCCTTGTCCCATTAAGAATATTGTGTGTATTGCGACTGCGTTCACTCTCACGGACGCAGGTAATTTTTCGTGCATAAAATCAGCGTTTTTCAACCAATCGGTGACGCGGGAGTAATCGCGAAGCTGGTTAAGGAGAGAGCTATATACCACATCGAGGGTTGTTCTAAGCATGACGGTATTTTGCTCAGAGCCGGATGCGGCATGTTCTATGGCATTCATGGCACGCTGCCAACCATCTGCATCAGCTTTTAGTAATGCAATTTCAGCCAATAGCTTTGCAGCGCCTGCTTGGATTATTTTCTGATGCTTATTTTCTGCAAGGAAAGCTGCTTTATGTGCTAGTACCTCCGCGTGAGATGTATCACATCTCACGTGAGCAAGTTCGGCACGAAACAGCGAGTCTGCTCCGTTTCCATGTCCGCCGGTCAGTGGTGAATAAACTCGTATAAACTCTTCTAACAGGTCAGCTTCATGGTCAGCGGCACCCTTTTTTGCGTGAAATGCCGTCATTTGCCTATACTCATAAAACGCCCAGGGTGATTCCGGTAATATAACACGTGAACAATTTCCATCGAACATTATCGCAGATTCTTGTACTATGGGAAGCATTTTGTCCAGTAGCGGATAGTGTAAATAAGCGGATAATAATAGCCACTCAGCTCGCAATAAGCCTGTTCCGGGCAAAAGGTCGTCCAGCTTTCTCAAGAGCTCTTCAAACACGTCATCATTTTCTAACAATCTGACAGCCCATGCAACACACAGCATGGAATGAGAGTATCTGTGTGTGATTTCGGCGGGGCAGTTTTGAGCAATATCCAATGCAATTTCAGAAAATGTACAATATCCGATCTCCATGTATGTGACACGAGAGAGGTCAAGCGAAAGTATTCGGTCGTAGTCTTTTGTTTTTGCATAATAATATACTGCATCTGCAATCATGTCATTTTGCTTGCAGAAATCGCCTGCTCTTCGTAGACATTCGTTCTCAAATTCCTCGCCGCGCTCATGACGCTTTTTTACTATCAGTTCGTGTAGGACAGTGTGGGGCTTGTATGCTCGCTCTTTGGAAATATATTGCACAAATGGTACGGATAGACTATCAACTGCATAATCCGGCAAGGTGTCGCAATCTAAAATACTGCACATTTGGTCAATCGTGCAGCTTTCAAAAGGTGATAACAGCATGAGAAAATCTTGTTGCTCACTGGTCATTTTATTCCATATAAAGTCTTCCATGAGCTGTAGTACAGCTCCATCTGAGAAAGTGCCTGTTTCCTGATATGTGCAAAGCTGGAGATATACGGCTATAATCCATCCTTCGGTGAGACTTCTAACTTCTGCGGCTTCTGCTCTGTTTATTTCACTGCCGTTCAAGCTGAAGTAATGGCGGATATCTTCGATTGACCAGGTGAAGTCATGAGTATTGATGTGTAAAATGTCACGCCCGATGATGTCCGAAATGGAGTTGTTGTTTAGTGTTGGATGGAGTGCTAGTGTCTGCGTAATAATGACTATGTGCAACTCCTTCCCACCATGCTCTGATAGTGCAGTCAAAAATGCCGGTGGCAGAATTGCGGATAAAAAATGGAAGTTGTCTATAACGAGCCAAGTTTTATGATTGCACTTGATGGACATAATTGCGTCGCAGGTTTCTTCAATTGTAAATGCGTTGGGAAAATCAATTTTGGACAGACGCTCTCCTGCGTCCTCGTCAATACTTCCTATTTCACGGCATAATCTTCTATAAAGGGTAGCCGGTGCCTCGTCCATTGCAACAAACCAATGGACATGGTCGCCGGCTATAGTCTTGTTATCCAAATAATGACGCACTGCAGTAGTCTTGCCGTATCCTGACGGAGCTTCGACAACGGCACACTTCTGTGAGTCAAGCAGATTTAGTTTACTTTGCAGATGGTCGGAATAATAGTGAATATCAGACGCTCTGCGTTTCTCATGATACATACTGATTACCGTGCCCTCATAGAATATCTGCGGCTTCTACTACAATTATTATACTATTTTCGTGACAAATTTCAATATTATTTGTAGAAAAATGTGTGAAAAATAGTCTTTTTGGACTATGTCAAAATAGTCCGTTTAGTCGATGTGTGAAATATTGTGATGTTTTACAATATAGGCGAATAAAAATCTCACTTCAACACGCCATGCCAAAGGAGGAAATGCGCCATGAAAGTTTTCAACACATCACTAAAAAGCATAAGAGCAAAGTCAACCACCATGAGGATTAAGTTGCGTGCACTGAAGCGGAAAGCGGTAATGGTGCTCATTTTTGCCTTTGTGGTGTCGCTATTTCCACTTGGATTGCTCATCCCGCAGACGGCTTTTGCGGTGAGCGATTCCGATGGAGTGCTTGATGCCGGAGAAGTTATAGTAGTTACACAAAGTGACCTTGTCGATGCGTTGCGCAATCCAGAGGTGCATACAATCTATCTTGCAAACGACATAACAAGTGGAGCAATAACCATAAACGCAACACAATGGCCGGCGGCAACACGAGAGTCGATAACAATTGATGGAATTAATCCTGAAACCGGTGAAGTTCATACGTTGACAATGACCGGTGCGATAAACAGGCAAGGTAACGTAACAAAGGCGAACGCTCTTGTATTTTGTAACATAAATTTGCGTCAACCAAGTGGTGCAACCGGATTTTTTCAAATGACAACTCCGGCTCAAGGGGCTAATATGACGGTTGTTTTTGAGAACACTGATGTTATTACGAATACACGTTTGTTTTACGGTACGACCTTTCAATACGGCACAGCAAAAATAATTAATTCCGATATCAGGTCTACAGGCAAACAGTCCGGTGACGTTCTCATTAACTGCTTCAGCTTGGAGCTTTCAGGTGATGTTAGCATCAGTACAGCGTGTGTTGATGTAATGGGCATTGGCAGAAATGCTTCTGCAAGAGGAAATTTGACTGTAACCGAGGGCTCAAGTGTCGAGATTGTCAATAGGAGCACTGCCGCAAATTGTTCGCTATTAACCACTGCGATGTCAGTCAATACATTTGTGGTTGAAGAAAATGCTGAACTCTACTTTATAGGTGGTAACTTTGCGCGTGGGAATACTGCACAAGCGACGAACTACTGGGCAAATACGGTGACAGTTGATAGAAATGCAACACTAAGCTTGAAGTTGAGCAGTAAGTCAAGCTATCCAAACTTGCGTGCTGTCACTATAAATGTCAATGAGGGTGCAATATTGAATGTTGATGCGAAAGCCGGCAGAAATATTCGCCCGGTGCTGCAAGCAACCACTTTGAACTTAAATGATCCGTTTAAAGTCACACTAGGGTTGGATGTAGCAGGAGCTGCACCGGCTATGTTCGCAAACAATATGAACTTGAACGCAACCGGCATCAAAAGTATACGGTATTACACAAGCTATGCAAATAGCTTCGATGAAAGAGGTAACTACATTGGAGATAGTCGCAACGACTATAGCTTTTGGTGGTTTCAGGAAGAAGGTGCTTTTGAGTTAAATACAAGCAATATTTCTCAAGTCGGAGGCACTGTGAAAACAGATTATGATCCCGCCAACAATACAAGGTTTTTGCCATCAGAGGCTATAGAAGCGACTATAAATTCCGGAAATTTCAACTATAATTCTACTATTGCGACAATAAGCGGTGTCGCAGGTGGGGGAGTGAGAGTGATTCAAATTGACGGGGGATCACGTATGCCTACTGTTGATACTGTATTTGTAGGGGCAAAGGTCGTAAAAGGCTCCGGTGCTTCCGGTGCTGAAATTGCAGTAACGTGGCCAACATCGGATGAAGATGTAGCCGCACAGACAACAAAAGCTATGGTTGATTCTAACGGGACATGGGAGGCAAGAGTTCCGGACAATGTACATCTTCAGGTTTCGAATGATGACGATGAAAGTAAGGTGATGGTTACTCAAGACGAGCGTATTAATGAGTTTTCTCGAGGGGATAGTGCACCGGTCTTTGCAGATATATTGGGTGCTGATATGAAAATCGTCGGTAGGAATGCACAAAATATATACTATGATCAAGGGGAAATAGCAGATGTGCCGGAGGTGTTATTTTATAGCGATGGTGCGGAAATCGACCTAAAACATGAGGATGGAAGATACATTCTTGTCAATCGGGCGATTTCTGATGTCAATGATGAGCAAGCGTTTGAGCGCTTGTGGTCAATGACACCGGATGAACATAAGGGGTTTATAGATGCCCAATCGAGTGTGGTTATCAGACAGGAGCTGTGTGAAATTCCGGCAAACTGTACTGTGTGGGTGTTGGCAACGTTTACAATTGACGGAGTAGAAAGAACAATGGGTGATGCAATAACCTATATTAATTTGTTTCAACGAAAGGGGGTAAGTGTGCGTTTAGTGGAAGGTGATGCGGGTGCATCAGAGAATGATTTAACTCTTATTCGTCCGTATGAAGCTATGCCGGGTAATTATGGAATACCACTTGATTTATTTGGCAGAGCATTGTCGGGCGGGGGTGTTAAGTATCAAAGGATTGAATTGACATTACCCATTGATTTCTCTGATTATTGGTGGACATTTGTGACAAAGGATGGTGGAGAAGCACCGTATTCTATTGTTCTAAATTCGAGATTCCCTACAGACTATATCGGAATCAGCGATGATGACGCAGGTTTGAAGTATACCCTCTATCTTGAGAGGGCGATGGATATGTGGGTTCAGATACCGGTGAAGTATGTAGATTATTCCGGTGTTGAAGTTGAAGTGGAAATGGAAGTAGATGGTTTATCCGTTACGGACTCAATTTGGGTGCCGTTGGATACTATGGAGGATCCAAGAAATGAGTTGAAAGACGAGACTGATGAAAATTTGTTTCCACCGATAATACTGCAGTCGAGCAGTGACTTTCAGGAAAGGGGCGGGTACTTTGTGCCTGAAAACTATGGTAGCAATCCGGCTGTTGGATACTATATTTCAAATGATGGTTCAATTGATGTGAGTGAAGATGGTGATTTCACAAAAATGATTGAGTGTGCAAACTTTGAAAAAGACTTTAGACCAATCATTGAAGACCATTTTGCACAGCCGGAGGAAGTTATCTATATCGTCTATAACTATGTTGATGGCATAGGTTCGGGGGATGTCGGTGGCGGCACAGACTCTGATGGTTCGGATAATGGTAGCACAGGTGGCGACAGTGAGAATGGTGGTGGTGCAGACCCCGGTGGCTCAGATGATGGCACCACAGGCGGCGATGATGAAGATGGCGGCGGTGCAGACCCCGGTGGCTCGGGTGATGGTAGTACAGGTGGTGCTGGTGAAGACGGTGGTGGCACAGATCCAGGTGAAACAGACCCTGGTGGTTCAGGTGATGGCACCACAGGTGGCGACGGTGAAGACAGTGGTGATACAGACCCAGGCGACACAGACCCCGATGGCTCAGGTGATGGTAGTACAGGTGGCGATAGTGAAAATGGTGGTGGTGCAGACCCGGGAGGCTCAGATGATGGCACCACTGATGGCACCACAGGCGGCGACGGTGAAGACGGTGGCGGCACAGACCCAGGAGGCTTGGGCGATGGTAGTATAGGCGGCGATGGTGAAGATGTTGGTGGCACAGATTCCGGCGGCTCGGGTGATGGCACCACAGGCGGTGATGACGGTGCGGAAGGTGGCATAAATCCGGATGGTTCTGATGATGGTAGTTCGAGCAATGGTTATTCAGGAGACAGAGCTACTACCGGAAACGCTAATGGAGGAACGGTCAGGAAAGTACGAGAACTTTCAAAAGAAACACAAGCTGATGAACCAAGTGATGTAATGATGGAAGTACCGGAAACAGATGGAGATGTTGAGCTTACTGTACAGTCTGATAGTGTCGTTGTTCAAACTAATGAGAGCAACTCTTGTAATGGTGTTGATACAGATCCATCACAATTACCGGAACCAACTTCAGAAAATAATGATATATCTAACATGGTTAGTACTTCCAATAGAGTTAAATGGTATGTGCCGGCAGCGGTGCTTCTATTAAGTGCTTCAGTTATATTTTTCATAGCAATAAGGAGGGAGGGTATGCTATAATGAATCACTAAATATGTTGCTGGAGGTGTAGGTTCTATGTGGCAATGCCCGAAATGTAAACGTGAGTTCAAAAATACAAACCAAAGTCATTATTGTACAAAAGCAGAGTCAATAAATGACTACATAGCTCAACAAGCGGAAGAAGTGCAACCTATAATGCAAAAGGTTTATGAAACTGTCCGGAAAGAGGCTCCGGAGTGTACGGAGAAACTGTCATACCATATGCCGACGTTTTGGAAAGGTAGAAATCTAATTCAATTTGCAGCACATAAAAACCATTTAGGGTTTTATCCCGGAGAAGATGCCGTGAATGTTTTTGCCGACAAGCTATCTCTTGCAGGCTTTAAGTTCAGCAAGGGGTGTATACAGCTCCCGTGGAGTAAGCCGATGCCCTATGAACTGATTTCGGAAATAACGAGATATCGTGTGAAGTCGTAGTGTGAACTGTAGCGGTACCGAGAGAGGTTTGTGATAGTAATTCGAGGCCTTTTGTGCTACACTTGAATGAGAAAATTCGCCTTGCAGTTCTGCGGTATTGTAAGGTGGGAGCGTTTATATTATGCAGTATAGAGGTTGTTAACAATGACATTCAACAAAGAAGAACGAAGTCTAACCATTGAAAGATTGATTTTGCGACCCTTTGAGTTGTCAGATGCACAACGCGTTAGTGAGTTATGCAATAACTACAACATTTACAAGAACACATTAACCTTGCCGTTTCCTTATACAATCGAATCAGCACTTACATGGATTCCTACTCACGAGGAAAACTTTACAAATGACAAGTTATATGAGTTTGCCATAACCGACAAAGTGACAGGGGAACTGTACGGTGCAATCGGTCTTTCAAATAATCAAGCACACAAAAATGGTGAAATAGCTTATTGGATTGGCGAGGAATATTGGGGCAATGGCTATGCAACGGAAGCAGTAAAAGCAGTTATTGATTTTGCGTTTACAGAAAAAAGTTATCACAGAGTATGGGGCAGATTCTTCGCGACCAATCCAGCATCCGGCAAAGTTATGGAAAAGGCAGGAATGATGAAGGAAGGTGTGCAAATTGGACACGTTATCAAAGATGGTGAATTTATAGATTTAGCTCTGTATGGAATAATAAATAAGCATTAGCAGACAGTTATATAGAGCAAAGCGGACGCCTCATTTTTGAAGCGTCCGCTTTGCTGTGAGATAAATTTTTAATTTAAGTATTGACAAACGAATATATTCATGCTAATATATCCAACAGATATATATGAAGGGAGAGAATGTACAATGCTTGATTATGTTGTAATGGGTATGGTTTTGGACAAAGAGATGACAGGCTATGATATTAAAAAGGAAGTAGAGAACACAATCGGTAATTTCTACAGAGCAAACTACGGAAGGTTGTATCCCGCACTAAGTAAACTTGCGGACAAAGGTTATTTAACAATGAATGAGCAAACTCAAGGGAAAAGGTTGAAAAAATACTACAAGACAACCGAGCTCGGCAAAGAAGCTTTTCTTGAATGGCTGTCATCCCCCGTTGACTTAACTTTGAGTCCGGATGCTCATTTAACTCAAATATTCTTTTATGGCGAACTGCCGAAGGAAATTCGAGATAAGCGATTACAAGAGTACGAGTTTTATACCGAGCAAAGCTTGCAACAATTTCAAAATATGGCAAAAATGCTTCCCGATGGTGATATGAGCGATCAAGGCTATTTTGGAATATCTACGCTGTATTTCGGCCTACAAAACGCACACGCCACACTTCGCTGGCTAAAACATATCAGAGAGCAAAAACCATTTTCAGAATTTTTGTGTATTGATGAAGAATAGGGCAAGTAGTGTCAAATAATCTATGAAAAACTCACGTCATTCTGCGCGCAGTCGCAGAGTCTAGTAAGTATAGATGTCTTGGATTCTGCGACTACGCGCAGAATGACGATAAGAATCAGGAGAGAATCATGACTAAGAATTTTACAGAAGAATATGTTCCAATAAATGGAATATCACAGTACTTTTTACACATTGCAAATGATAGCGAATATGTAGCAATTATGCTACATGGTGGGCCGGGGATTCCTAACTCCTATCTTGCCTATTATCATCAGCCATACTTGGATTTTTGCAATGTGGTTTACTACGACCAGCGTGGAGCGGGGAAAACTCAGCTCAAAAGTAAATCAAAGTCGGAAGATCTTTCAATGGATATTATGGTGGAGGACTTGAAAGAAACGGTTCAGTATGTTAAGGGGAAATATAGTACGGACGAAGTGTTTTTGATTGGTCATTCTTGTGGCTCAACACTGGGAACGCAGTTCGCCATAAAATATCCCGATGACATATGCGGATATATCGGCTTTGGACAGGAGGTTTCCTTTGAGCGTCAACATAGAATGTGGTTTGAACATCTAAAATCTGCAGTAATGAAAGCAGGCGACAAAAAAGATTTGAAGAAAATAGCGACTGTAGATGAGAACTTTCCAAATATTCCTAAAGATGAGTTTGTTAAACAAACAATCATGTTGACAGGGCTGGAATCAAAGTATGGCTATACGGCAGTTGATTACCTTAAGTTGTATCGCAAGAGTCCTACTATAGCTCTTAGAGATTCGATTCAACTTGTCGGTATGAACAATGGGAGCAAAATCAGCCAAAAGTTGCTAGGGGATGTATACCACGGCACGGATATTAGCGGTATAAAAGAATACAAAGTACCGATTTATTATATTTTAGGGCGGCATGATGAGTGGACTCCAAGTGCAATAGTCGCAGAGTATTTTGAAACAATTCAAGCACCCAAAAAAGGGCTGTACTGGATAGAAGATGCCGGACATTTTATGGACACAGATAATCCATCAGCGTTTTTCGGCGCAATCAAAGAGATGATTTTGGGTCAGTATAAGGAGTGAAAACTATGTTAGAAGCAAGACAAGTAATAAAAGGTTCTCTGGATGTGAGTAATGTGGAGAATCTGATGAATTCTGCGTTTCCAAACGAGGAGCAGATACCCATGGTGTTCTTACTTTCGAGGGCAAAAAAGGACTTTACAGATTTTTTGGCGTACTACGATGATGATAAATTTGTTGGGTTTACATATTTGATTACAGATAATGACTTAACGTTCATTCAATATATTGCTGTTGACAGCACGTTGCAATCTAAGGGGTATGGCAGTATGATTTTGAGTCACATAAAAGATATGTATCCCAATAATAGGGTAGCTCTAAATCTGGAAATGCTAGATGAAAATGCAGAAAATACGGAGCAACGTATAAAACGTAGAGCTTTTTATGCAAAGAATGGGTACGTAGATACCGGTATTATTACTTATATTCGTGGTCACATTCTTGATACACTGGTTCTGGGTGGCACTACAACAACAGAGGAACTTCATGTGCATTTGAAAAAATTCACAGGCGTTATTTTCGGGATCTTTGCAAAGTATAGATTTAGGTATGTTAAATAGGGGTTAATGGAAAGGGTTTAAGATTATGATTAAGGTTAAAAGTGGCGAGAAGATGATATATAATTCATGGCATTTTACAGCAATGTTTATTTTCATTATCGGGTCGGTTATTAGTCCTACGACAGTGCTGTTGTCATTACGTGTTGCTGGTACATGGTTTTTGATTCCTGATTTCGTGACGATGATTGTTCAATTGATAGTTTTCACATCTTTGTCTGTATTTCTGATAGCGGCAGTCATTCTGTTCATCATCGGGTGCAAGAAGAGTGATTCTCATTATAGGTGTGTTCATTAAGTTTGTCGGTAAAAAGTCTAAAAAAGAAGAAGTAGTGCAGGCTGAACAAAAGTCAGGGTGCAACTACTTCTTCTTTTTTTACTACTGCCAAAGTATATCCCAAGGGATTCAGTATTTTGATTATGCTGTTTATTTGTGGTGAATGTACGGCACTTTCTAATCTTGCAATCACTGGCTGCTTTACTCCGCAGAGTTCAGATAGCTGTTTTTGAGTTAAGTTGCTTTGTTCTCTGGCATTTACAATGGCGGCAATAACAGATTTTTCGAGGTTGATTACTTCTTCTTCCTCTGGTGATAAGTTTAAGGTTTTTCTAAAGTCTTTCCAATTGGTAGCCATTATTTATCATTCCTCTCAATGTAGTCTGTAAGGTTTCTTTTTGCTTGAGTAATTTCAGCTTTTGGTGTTTTTTTGCTTTTCTTTGTAAAGTGGTGCAGAAGTATATAGATGTTATCTTTATAATAAGCAAAAAGAATCCTGTTGTGTAGCGGTCGCAATTCCCATATTTCACCGTCTAGGTGCTTTACAACAGGCTCACCAACCCTTGTTCCTTTTTCACAAAGCGTGTCGATATACGCAACGATTTTATTAAGGTTGATTCTTGCGTTTTTATCTGTGTGGGATTTTTGCCTTAGCTTGCTGATGAATTCTGCCGTTGGCTCTTTACCTTTACTGTCACGGTAAAAGATTACGTCGAACATTATGTTGCTCCTTGTAACTAAGATTCATTATAGCAAATTTGACATTAGAAAGCAATAGCAAATTTGATATAACGCATAGTTTGTATACATATAAATTTAGTCGTAGAATGTTTAAGTATTAGCATACACCTTAAAGCTACTCGAAGGTCAAGCACTTTATGAGAAAATTTGTATATAAATATTGAGTGTTATGTTAGAATGGCATAGTATTTATGTGTTGGCGGTTGTGTTAGAATTGAAAGGCAAGTAGCAACTTAAAATAAATGCGATATAGGCAAAATGCGAAAACATCGGTTGGGAGGAATGTACGGTGGAAATTTGGGCGAAGAATGATGATTACTTACATGCGCATCTTCTTGAGGAAGATGCCGGACTGAAGAATGCATTTTTGCAAAGCAGAAAACTTAATCTTCCTGAAATGGAGATTTCCCCGTCGCAAGGTAAATTTTTATACTTGTTGGCTAAAATTAAAAATGCCAAGCGTATTCTTGAACTCGGAACATTTTGCGGCTATAGCACAATTTGGTTAGCGAAAGCAGTCGCAGATGATGGTGTTGTTGTAAGTGTTGAGTATGAAACAGCTTACGCAGAGTTGGCACGCGAGAACGCAGATTATGCAGGTTTTTCGGGCAAAACGAAAATTCTGAACGGAGATGCTGCAGTTCTATTACAAAAAATGATATCAGAAAAGGAGGAGCCTTTTGATATGATTTTTATTGATGCGGATAAACCGAATTATCCCCAATATTTTGCGTTATCCCTACAACTCTCTAAATCCGGGACAGTTATTTATGGTGATAACGTCATACGTAACGGCGAGTTATGCAACACAAATAGTCACGATGAAAAAGTGAACGGTGTCCGGCAGTTTATTGAAAAGTTGGGCGAGACAAAAACAGTTGAATCTACTTCGTTGCAAACAGTTGGTATAAAAGGCTATGATGGGTTTACATTGAGCGTTGTCGAAAATGTACGAAATTGAATTTTAGTGAGGTGGATGAAATTAAAATTAAGGAGAAATTAATGGAAAGTTTACCAGTATTTAAGTACCATCCTGACCCAATAAAGACAGGAGCATTTCAAACAGATAAAATCGTGACTTGCGAATGTTGTGACAAAGAAACAAGTGTTTATTACTCCGGGCCATTTTACTCTGTAGATGAAGTAGAGTGTTTATGCCCTGAATGTATCAAAAATGGAAAAGCCAGTGATAAATTTGACGGCACTTTCCAAGATGAATCATCATGTGATGGAATAAGTGATAACGAAAAACTTAATGAGCTATGCACTAGAACACCCGGATATAGTGGATGGCAACAAGAGTATTGGCTTGCCCATTGTGACGATTTTTGTGCTTTTATAGACTATGTCGGATGGAGAGAGATAGAGCAAATGGGAATAGCGATAGAAATTGAAGAAGATATTTTGTCGAATGGGGAATACCCAATTTCTATGGTCAAAGAACACCTTTCGGTTAACGGTAGACTGCAAGGCTATTTGTTTCGTTGTCTGAATTGCAACAAACATAGATTGCATATTGATTGCGACTAGTAAGCATTAATCCCGTATATATGACCGGATTTTCTGTAGAACGATATAGGACTTATGCGTTGTTCCGCTTTTATAAACAGGACACACAGGTGTCCTATTTGTCGTGATATAATGTGTGAAAAATTAAAAAAAAGGATGGATTTAAACATGAATAATAAAGCAATCGCGAAAGCAGAAGAAATTATAAAAAGCAAGACGGCGGCGGTAAATATGGGAGTAGGAGTTACTTTGTCGTTACTAGACCACGAAGGGTATCCAACTACGTCAACTCTTTCTATTTCTAAAGCTGATGGTATCCGCCAAATCACATTTGCAGGTGGTCTTGACTCAAACAAAGCAAAACGTGCGAAAGAGGATAGCCGTGCATCTGTGTGTATTTTCGGTGACGATTATGAGAGTGGTGCATACTACAACATAACCCTTGTGGGGGATATTGAAGTGGCAACAGATCCCGAAATGAAAAAGGAAACATGGTATGAAGCGCTGGAAGCACATTTTCCTAATGGTGGGCTGGACGATCCTAATTATTGTGTCTTAAAATTCACCACAAAGCGTTACAATTTATGGGTTGACGTTGAGGAAGAAGAGACAACAGGTAGCTTTTAGCTTGTAGTATATTGCGAACATTAATTCGTATTGATGATAGAATTTACCCCATGAGACGAAGCTTGTTAAAGCCGATGAATATTTAGTGTGCCGAACTGGTTGTGGTTTTCGATCAGTTCGGTTTTCATATCCATAAACACTCCGCACACCATCCAAATGGAATATTTTTGTTGACAAATCACTCAAAACAAGTTAAAATAACTCCAACAACCATCCAACTGGATGGAAAGTGGAGGGGATTATGTCGAACGAAACTGAAAAAATTACAATTAATTTAGGCATTGTAGACTTAGCACAAGTAGATGTTCTTGTAGAACAGGGGCTATACTCAAACAGATCCGACTTAATCAGGAGTGCTATTAGGAAACAGCTAGAGCACCAGAAAGAAGATATCGAGCGTGCCCTTACCCCAATGGGAAGTAAAGTGAAGTGGGATTGGATGGTTGGCATCGTGGGGGTCGAGAAAACTGTACTTGAAGAGTATAGTGAACAAAATGAAAAACTGAATATCAGCGCAGTTGGTATGTTTATTGTTCCCAAAAATATCAGTGTAGAACTTTTTGAAAAAGCAGTGGCGAGATGCATAGTTCGCGGAAAGCTTGTCGCTTCAGACGAGATTAAAGAAGTCATTAGAAAAATGAATGAATAGTGGGGGAAATGGAAGCATGAATCGAGAAGTAGTTATAAGAAACTGTTTCAAATCATGGATAACGAAAGATTCCGACTCTTTTCGTAATTCTTTTGCAAATGATATTAATTATATAGAGTCATGGGGTCCGGCATATAGGGGTATAGAGCATGTGGTGGCGTGGTTTGAAACTTGGAATAGTGAAAATGTTGTTTTGAAATGGGATGTCAAAGAGTTTTTCCATACGGAAGATGTATGTATTTGTGAATGGTATTTTGAGTGTGAGTGTGGAAGTAATGTGGATGGGTTCAATGGCGTCTCTATAATAGGCTTTAATGATGAGGACAAAATCACATTTGTAAGAGAATTTCAATCTAAAACGCCAAATATTTATCCTTTTGAGTGATGGGCGTATAATATGAGGTTGAGTAATGAAAATATATTTCCATAAAACAGGACATACAGTTGTCTACTCCGTAAAACAGTACGTGTGTTTTTCCTACAACCTGCACAGTATCAGCTACGCAGGTTGTTCCTCTAGCTTTCCATTCTCCGAAAGCCTCAGTTCTGGCAGAAAACCGAGCATATCATAGCTGATATGAATCCTCTGCTCTCTCTTGCCACTACTCCTATCAGGAGCTTCTACGAATACTTTGTGAACAAGATTGCTGAGAATAGATGGGTTAAATTCTTCTGTACCAACATATTCCTTGCACCTATCCATGAATGAATCTACATCGTTGGAACGCTGTTCTTGTTCTTCCAAATCACTTCGCAGTTGTAGCAACTTAGCTTGAAGTTCTTCCTGCTCTGTTTCGTAATCTGTAGAGAGTTCCATAAATCGAGCATCGGAGAGTTTTCCGTTTACATGGTCTTCATACATCCGTTTGAAAATCGTTGACAGTTCAGCGATGCGCCGCTCAGTTTTTGTAATCTCTTTGCGTTTTTGAGCAACATCTTTCTTCAAATCAGCACTACGCTTGGCGTTGACTTTTTGCCGGAACTCATCTTCATAATGTACAACAAAGTCTATGGTACACATCAAATGCCAAAACACCATTGCTTCAAGTGCTACAGCACGGATATAATGCGTTCCGCAAGCTTCTGAGCCGTGCTTTTGTGACGTTGAGCAGACGAAGTAATCAGAGCGAGCATCAAGGTTTTTGTTTGAGCAGTAGTAGAGCTTTGCTCCGCAATCAGCACAATGGGCAATGCCGGAGAAGACATTACTTCGACCACTTCCTGCCGGACGGCGTTTATGTTTACGGCGCTCTTGTGCTTTCTCCCATACATTTTCTTCAACAATCGCTTCATGGGCATTTTCAAAAACTTTATGTTCTTCCTTTGGGAAGTTGATTATCTTTTTGTTCTTGTAAGATGCTCGTGATGTTTTGAAATTTACCATGTGTCCGAGATATTCTTTCTTCTCCAATATCTCAACTACGGTACTTGTCTGCCATTTACATGGATTGGCTGGAATAGTATGTGAAACTTTGCGACCTTGCGATGCCCAATATGCAGTTGGACTCAGAATTTGCTCATCTTTCAGTTTTCGAGCAATCTGCGACGGGCCAAATCCCTCTAAACAGAGAGAATAGATTTTCCTAACCACCTGTGCAGCTCCCTCATCAACAATCCAGCATTTTTTATCATCAGGGTCTTTCATATATCCGTAAGGTGGAGTGTTGGTGAGATATTGTCCGGCTTCGCCTTTGCTTTTCTTTACTGCACGAATTTTCTTGCTTGTGTCTTTTGCATACCACTCGTTGATTATATTCAAGAATGGAGTGAAGTCGCTGTCCTGCTGATTGGTACTGTCAATACCATTGTTGACAGCAATGAAGCGGATTCCTCTTTCCGGAAACATAACCTCGGTATAAAATCCGACTTTTAGATAGTCTCGACCTAGCCGGCTCATATCTTTGACAATAATAGTTTTAATTCTGCCGGTTTCAATTTGTTCTAAAAGACTGTTCCAACCGGGGCGATTAAAATTTGTGCCGGAATAACCATCGTCAACAAAGAAAGTTGGATTTGGAAAGCGATTATCTTTTGCGTATTTCATGAGAATATTTTTCTGATTTGAAATACTGTTGCTTTCACCTTGTTGCTCATCATCACGAGATAGACGGAGATACAAGGCGGTGATTTCATCAGACTGCCACATATCGTAATCCTCCTTTTCGTGTGG
>Ga0123355_10000157_pt1 | contig 82182 bp, 65 predicted proteins | sample TergutEmb28metaG_3_FD_89872 | JGI IMG/M metagenome (GOLD analysis project Ga0123355, IMG submission 89872) | Embiratermes neotenicus P1 segment gut microbial communities from Petit-Saut dam, French Guiana - Emb289 P1 | ecosystem: Host-associated > Arthropoda: Insects > Digestive system > Gut ... | reverse complement strand
AATTTTCGACAAAATCTCAAAAGCATCTTTAACGCAAGGGCGGTTTATGCTATAATAGGTATATATAGGTAAATCGCCTTTGTTGCCAAATCGAAAGGAGTTCATAAAATGGGACAACAGGCAATAGCAACAACCGTGGCAAATCCAAAACATGATGCCGCAAATAACGAGGCTGTGCAACCGGCTATCTATGCACGTTTAAGCAAAGAGGATACGGAAGCCAAGAAAAAAGATGTATCACTATCAATCGAACATCAGATTGATATACTCACAAACTATGTAAAGGATAAAGGCTGGCAAGCCCCTAAAGTCTTTTATGACGATAACAGGACAGGTACTAATTTTGAAAGGCAAGGTTTTCAAGATATGTATACCGAAGTTGAAAAAGGCAACATCAATGTTATCATTATAAAAGATACAAGCCGTTTTGGTCGTAACTGGGTGAAAAGTGGCGAGTATTTTGAAAAAATCGAGGAAATGGGCGTTAGGTTTATTTCAATCCAAGAGGGGTTGGACACAGCAGACCCCAAATGCCCTGCACTTAAAATGCTACCCTTTTATTTTATCTTTAATGAGTGGCACTCTGCTACAACATCAGAAAAGATAAAAACCGTGTTCGCCAATCATGCCAAACAGGGTAAATATAGGGCGAGTTATGCCCCCTATGGCTACCAAAAAGACCCCACCGACAAGCACAGGCTAGTTATAGACCCATACTCTGCAAGCATCATAAAACGAATTTATGAAATGCGTTTGCAAAAATATTCGTATGGTGCTATTACAAACATTCTCAACAACGAGGGCATACTCTCTCCAAGTGCGTATTGCAAAAGCATACATGGCAAGTCCACCAACACAACCAGCAAACAAAACAAGTGGACTAAAGACAGCTTAAATGTGCTATTCCAAAACCCAGCCTATAAGGGTGATACTGCCAATGGCAGAAAGGCAGTTATCAGCTACAAAAACAGTAAACAGGTCAGACAACCTATGGAAAACTGGATTGTTGTTGAAAACACCCATGACCCTATTGTAAGCCGTGAGGACTGGCAAAAATGCTTTGACATGATAAAAACCATTGGGCGGGTTAGGCGAACAAAAGAAAGTGAAATGATGCCCTTTACAGGCATTTTGGTGTGTCCAGATTGTGGTTATAAAATGCGTCATAATCATTCATACTACACGCTGAAATCTGGTGAAAAGAAACGACACAATAATTACAACTGCCGTTCCTATATGACGCAGGGCAAAACAGCCTGTTCATCTCACTACATCTCACTAAAAGACCTAACAAACATTGTAATTGCGGACATACGCTTACAAGCCGGGCAGGTTCTTGAAAATGAAGATGCCATGCGGGAACGCTTTTACAATCTAAAAGCATCCAAACACAAAACCCAAACCGATACGGAAAAACTAGCATTAAAAGCCGCCCAAACACGCCTTGCCCAACTGGACAAGCTGTTACAGGCAACTTTTGAAAAATCTGTATTGGGTGATTTATCAAATGAAATGCTTGAGGAATTTGCGAGGAAATACAAAACCGAAAAGGTCGAACTACAGGAAAAGGTGGCACAGCTTACAGCATCAATCGAGCAACAAAACCAAGCTACACATGATGTTGAAACTTATATCACGCTCATGAAAAAATATGCGGATATACAGGAATTAGACCGTGCTACTGTGGCACTCTTGATTGACCACATAACTGTGTCGGCTAATGACATTACACCGAGGGAGATTGTGATACATTACAATTTCGTCGGGAATGTTTAGCAGTAAAGTTTTATGTGTTTATGCTACATTTACATTTGTGTAATCAAGTTCACATTTACGATGACTCCAAAAATAATGCACACGGAATTTTGAACCCCTTAATTTTCTTACAAAATGGTCGTGTTACGTTGCTTGACAAAAGCTGCCCGCAGTACCTCAAATACGTGTTGATGATATAGAATACAAGCTCCTTAAACGCTTTGACTGCCGCATTCACCACAAAACCGTCCAGTATTAATCATACCGCACGCACATTTCCAACCGGTGTCGGAGGCCCTGGGCTTACCACACTCCGAACAGAACCTCCCGTTATTAACGGCACCGCATGAGCAGGGCCAGCTATCTTCCGGCCTTGACGCACCGCAGTCTCCACAAAACCGCCCTTGGTTTACAGTGCCACATACACATGGCCAGCCGTTTTGCGATGCCCGTGCAGCAGGAGGGGCCTGCTGCGGGAAAAAGTGCTGGGCATTAGCGCCTCCTGCCTGCTGGGCCATTCCCATTCCCATAAACCCGGCAAGTGCGCCGCCTTGGTTTCCGGCAGCGCTTCTCATTGCATCGGCTTGGGCACTTACAAGTGCCGCGCCGGCCATACCAGGGTCCCGCATAACGGCTTTACGCTGAAGCTGCTTTATTATATCTTCATCTTCTTTGGGAGCCGACAGTGAGTTTATAGCAATATTAACAACTCGTAAGCCTCGCAAACTCCCCCATTTTTCAGATAACACTCCGTTAATATACTGACATAACTCCGCCCCGTGGCCGGGAATGGCGCTATATCGCATACCCATTTCAGACATCCGTGCGAAAGCAGGCTGCAATGCGCCAATAAACTCGCTTCTTAACTGGGTATCAATCATATCTCTTGTATACGACTCCGTAACATTGCCGCTAACATTGGTATAGAACAATAATGGGTCTTCCATTTTATAGGAATAAACCCCGTTGCAGCGAAGGGTTATATCCATATCCAGCCCAATATTATTATCAACTACACGGAAGGGTATAGGTGTTGCAGTGCCGAATTTATTGTTCATTAGTTCCCTGATATTAAAATAGTAAACCCGCTGGTCTTTGCCGGTGCCGCCCCCATGAGTAAAACGGCGCCCCATAGTCCTTAGGGTGTCTACAATGCTTCTGCTAAGTGGCCCAGTAAACACACTTGGCTCGGATGACTGATTCCACGTGTAAAGCCCCGGCTCGGCAGATACATCCATAATCCGGCCCTGCTCTACTATTATCATACATTGCCCTTTGTTAACGGCTATTCCGCTGCCATTTGTAATTATGTTATCGTTGCCCCAGTTGGCCGAGCGTCTGTCAATTCGCCTTTGTCCCTTGGTTACTAAAACTGTATCGGGCATAGCGTCCATATAGAAAAAATCAATCCATTGGTCGGCCATGGTGCCGCCTACCGCGGTTGCTGCTGCTTTAATCAGTCCCATTATATCCTCCCTTGGTTAGTGAAATTACACAGGTTTATCCTTACGAGGAAAGGCTGCCGGGCCTTTTTGCACTGTTAGTTCCCTTGGCGTTAAGCCAAATGTTCTAGCGCTTTCCCATTGGGCCAAAGCCGGGTCAGTTATGGATAGTTGGGTTCGTATTATATCGGGTGTATTGGGCATTACCGGGGCAATGGCTATTGCCAAAATACGCAGGGTTTCCGCCAGATGATACAGCACATTGGCTAACTCGCCCTGCCTTGCATCATCTTTTGCCAGCACCCATGGCTGGGTTTCGTCTATATATTTGTTGGCGCGGCGCACAACATTCCATATCTCGTTTAAAGCCTCCGAGAATGCCAATTTCTCTATTCGTTCTTCAAATTTTGCAATCATGGCTGCGGCCATATCAGATAACTCTTGGTCAAAAGGGGTAGGGGAGGGGGGTAGTGCCGGCAGTTTGCCGCCGAAGTACTTATCTACCATACCTACCGTACGAGACAGCAGGTTGCCAAGGTCATTAGCCAGGTCGGCATTGTAACGGGTTATTAGTGAACTTGGGGTAAAATTGCCGTCGGGGCCGAAAGTAAATTCCCTAAGCAGGTAGTAGCGTATTGCGTCTACGCCGAATTCGTCCACCAAAGCTTTGGGGTTAATGGCATTTCCTAATGACTTGCCCATCTTTTGCCCGTCATATTGCAGCCAGCCATGGCCGAACACTTGTTTGGGCAGCGACTCGCCCAATGCCATGAGTATACAGGGCCATATTACCGCGTGAAAGCGTACGATTTCTTTTGCCATCAAATGCAAATCCGCCGGCCAGTACTGACGATAAAGCGCATCATCTTCCGATAGATAGCCCAAAGCCGTAATATAGTTGGGAAGGGCGTCAATCCATACATATACAACATGTCCCGGGTCAAAATCTACAGGTACGCCCCATGTAAAGGATGTACGGGATACGCATAAATCCTCCAGTCCGGGCTTAATAAAGTTGTTAAGCATCTCGTTACGGCGGGATAGGGGCATTAGAAATTCCGGGTTGTTTTCATAGTGCTTTGTTAATTGGTCTTGATATTTGGACATACGGAAGAAATAACATTCCTCGCTTATTGCCTTTACTGGGCGGTTACAGTCGGGGCATTGTCCGTTTTGTAGTTGACGTGGGGTGAAAAAGGCCTCGCATGGAGTGCAGTACAGCCCCTCGTAACTTCCTTTATATATGTCGCCTTGGTCGAACAATTTTTTGAAGATTTTTTTAACGGTAACGCCATGATCCGGGTCTGTTGTGCGGCGAAAGAAGTCATAGTCGATTTGCATGACCTGCCATATTTCTTTATACACGGCTACTAACTCGTCCACAAATTGCTGCGGCGATTTTCCGGCTTCCTTAGCGGCAAGTTCTACTTTTTGGCCATGCTCGTCTGCGCCGGTTAGAAATTTTACGTCGTAGCCGCGGGCTTTTTTATAGCGAGCTATTGCATCGGCTGCAACTGTTGTGTAGGTATGGCCGATATGTGGGTCGGCAGTTAGATAATAAATTGGGGTGGTGACATAATAGGTTTTCATGGTGCCTCCTTTATTGCATTATGCCCTACTTCGATGGAGTATACCATTATAGCAAGTTAAATCGCAATGTTCGTGTTGGTGGGGTAAGGGAGATGTTATAATATGTTTAAAACCTTGCAGATTGGGGTATTAAAAGTATGTACGCAAAACCACAATAAATAACAACGGCCAGCTTCGATAACTGTGAAATCGGAAAGCGAGACATATATGACATCGTTCGAATCTGTTAGAGCCCATGACGGCATAAATCTAAGGGTGGTCCGCTATGAGCCAACCGGTGAACCTGTTGGGATAGTACAAATTATACACGGCTTTGGCGAGGGGCTTGCGCATTATAAGGAAATCGCCGGTTTCTTTGTTGCTAACGGGTACGCATGTATAATCCATGACCAACGCGGGTTTGGGGAAATGCCGGATATGACTCCCCGTGAGCGGCAGAAGGTGAGGGGAGTGATACCCGGTTATGAATATTTACTTGAAGATATTAAAACCCTGCGAGGTAAAGTTAATATGTGGTATCCGGGTGTGCCGGTAATTTTGTTTGGGCATAGCATGGGAGGGAATCTTGCAGTTAACTTCCTTGTTAGATGCGGAAAAGATGAATTATCATATTCCAAGGCAGTTTTAGAAGCACCATGGCTGCGGCTTTATAAGCCATTACCTAAATTTGCCACAACGATGGCGAGGTTGATAGGGAAGGCTAACAGACAGCTTACAATTTCTGCCAAGCTTAATCTCGCCGATATTTCTCGTAACCTAGATATTACAAGAGGATTGCAAAGCGATGGCATTTACCACAATCGAATGTCTTTACGGTTATATGCCGAAGTTGTAGAGGCCGGGGAACTTGCGATTAGCAATGCGAACAAAATATCTGTGCCGACCTTGCTACTATGCCCAGGGGCAGACAGAATCGTATGCCCAAAGGCGATTCGTGAATTTCATGGAAAAGCCGGAGACAATGTAACGCTTATAGAATACCCGGATGCGTATCACTGCCTGCACGCGGATATAATTAATATTGAAGTAATGGCTAATATGCTGGATTTTTGCAATGGATGAGGCTTAGTGGGGGAGAGGAAGTAGCACGCCCAACTATTCGCAAAAGACAACTTTTGCGAATAGTTGGGCGTAAATCGGCCCAACTATTCGCAAAAGTTGTTGGGGTTTGGTGGGGCTGGATGTGTGGTGGGAGCCTCTATTTTTAGAAGACTGTTGTATTCCGTTTTGTAACATATGGGCGAAAGTCGTTTTGACAGGTTCCGGGCAGAGCCCGGTTTTGATAATAATGGACAACCATTTTATGTACAGTTTTCATGAAAGGATGCGAATTTTATTTATGCATGAGAAGTTCTTACCTCTGATAAAACAATGTAACGATGAGTTACACAAATATAGTTCAACCTTTAATATCATTGGATACGCTAAGTTATCCATGGTCGCATTCTTAATGCTGGCGATATACTTGGTGTTTAGAAACAACTTCGCGTTAGGATATGTACTACTGCTTATATGTGCTTTTATTGTATCAGTCGCATTATGGGTTTATCATTCCCAACTCAGCAGTAAAATCAACTATATCAAAGGTCATATAGCCATATACAACCGGCAAATAAGCCGAATTAACGGCCAGTGGGTAAACTTCAAAGACATTGGCGCAGAGTTCATAGACACCCACCACCCCTACTCTAGTGATCTTGATATCGTTGGCAAAAAATCATTATTCCAATTTCTTAATACAACGCATACATGGCACGGCCGCCATGCTTTTGCAAATGACTTGCTGCGCCCTACATACGGAAGCGACGAACTTAAAAGCAGACAGGAAGCCATTGCAGAGTTAAGCCGCGATATTGAATTTTCAAGCAAAATACAATATCATCTATCAAAAATAGGCATTGACTCCGCAATGCCTAGCTTTATTGAGTGCATAAAAAATAACAGCGCTTTTATCCAGAGCAAAACTTACCAGTTTATGCTCACATACACCCCTGCCCTAACCCTGATACTTATTGCAGGCATAGTTATATTTCAGCAAAGTCAATTGTACATTGCTATCGTCATAATAGCGGCGGTTCAGTTTCTTATATGGGCCTACGGCGCGTCAAAAGCCCGTAAATACCTTAGCCCCATCGCTAAGCTGCCCTATAAGCTAAGCACGTACAGCAAAATTATCGACATATTAACAGAACAAAATTTCACCGCTCATAAACTTACACATATACAAAAACAGCTAAACAACGCAAAAGAAGCCATCAAAAACTTAAGTTCCGTTGCAGATAAAGTAAGCATACAACACAATGTTATCCTGTATTTTCTTGCAAACATATTTTTGCTATGGGACTATTATTGCGCATTCTCATTACAAGATTGGAAACAAAAATACGCACATATGTCCGAAGAGTGGTTTCTGGCAATTGGCGAGTTTGAAAGTATGCTAAGCCTCTCGCACCTGCCAAATGTATGCAATAACACAAGCCTCCCCGTCATAGATAAGGAAACACGTTCCATCAGCGCTAAAAGTATGGGGCATCCCCTACTCCCTAATAAAGACAGGATAAACAACGATTTCTGCTTTAATAACAATATCCATATCGTCTCCGGCTCAAATATGTCCGGCAAAACCACCTTTCTTCGTACTATCGGGATTAACATCATACTTGCGCGTACCGGTGGGTTTGTATGCGCCGGTGAAATGCGCCTTGCTGTCCTTGGTGTTGCAACATCTATGCGGCTTGCAGATGATTTAAACGAAGGCGTATCTACCTTTTATGCAGAACTAAAACGAATTAAAGCAGTAATAGAACTGATACAATCCCAGCCTAATACTGTATTTCTAATAGACGAAATATTCAGGGGCACAAACTCCATAGACAGGTTAGCCGGTGCAAAGGGCGTGATATCCAAACTTGACAGCCTAAATGCCATAGGTCTGCTTTCCACCCATGACTTGGAACTATGCGAGTTAGAAAGCCTCCACAGTAGAATCCGCAATTACAGCTTTAGCGAGCATTACAAAAACAATAAACTATGCTTTGACTATAAACTCAAAAGCGGCAAATCCAACACAACCAACGCCAAATACCTGATGCAGATGATAGGGATTGTGGACTAGCATATTTCTAACATGGGCAAGGATTGCTATGCGTTCATATAAGGCTCTAGCATTTTTAATATAATTTCCTTCTGGCCGGGCCTATACCCTTCAACCTGGGCAACTACTTCGCCGTCTTTTATTAGCACCAATAGCGGGATATTTGCAACGTCAAAACGCAGTGCCAACTCCGGCGCATCTTCCAAATTCACCTTCCCTACCCTAACGGCATCTTGCTCCGCTGCTATTTCGTCTATAATGGGGCTAATCATTATGCATGGTGGGCATGAAGGTGCCCAAAAGTCTAATAACACTGGTTTTTTCGACATTATCACTTCCGCCTCAAGATTGTTTGAGGTAATGGTTAATACAGACATATATATCCTCCTATGCCCAATATCCGGGCTGATTTTACCGGTAGATTACCAAAATTGCCGGCGTATTATTATATTATCTAACGCACATACTATACCCAATTCTAGCACAAAAAAATATCTACTTGCAGACTTTCCGTTTGCTGGCTATAATATCATATACAGAGCCTGGGATGCTCGACAACCTAATATTTTGAACCTACAGACGCAAAACGGGAGTCCTATACACAGGGCTAACGCCGAGCCGTGACTTAAGCGGAAGGCGGTCACTCTGTTGCGGACACCCACCTAGCCATTGGCTAGGTGTCAAAATATAGGACCGACATTCTGGGTTTATTTTTTGCAGTTTGTATTATATTTGCCGCAGATGAGAGGGACTGTTTCCATGCGCGACACGGATGCTAATTTACTGGCAGCCGCAAAGCTAGAAAGGGTCGAGGGCTATGATACCGCCTTCGAGCAAATTCTCTTGCGGTATGAAAAACTAATACATCACATAGCCCGCCGGTACTTCACAAACCAGGAAGACGCCCTTGACGCCAGCCAAGACGCGGTAATTCGCATTTATAAGGGCCTCCCAAATGTTGTAATAGAAGAAGACGGAAATCTAAAAGCATGGATATGTACCGTAACAGCCAATACTTGCCTGGATATTGTACGCAAGCGCCGGGTTGCTACAGAAGAGTTAACAGACGCTAATATCTTAACCTCCCCTACCCTGCCCTCGGCAGAAGAAAGCGCAATAGCCAACGAGCGCATACGCGAGATGCTGGCGGCCATAGCAAAACTACCCGACGACCATCGTATGGTGCTGATACTTAGGGATATGCAGGGGCTGGCTTATGAGGAATTATCCGAGGCCCTTGGGATTTCCCTTGGCACAGTTAAATCAAGGCTAAACCGAGCCCGGGCGGCGCTTAAGAAAATGCTGGATTAAGACCCGCGCACTATAAGCTATAGGAAATCCGGTTTTGATGATACCGACAAAGGCTTCCCGCCCTCCCCGGTTTTGATACTAATGGTAAACCATTTCCCTGTTTTGATGATACCGATAAAGGCTTAAAATTAATTCACACATATAGCCATTATGGGTATTTTTGAATTGTGACAATGATTGACAATACATACGCAATATTGCTATAGTAGCCCTCGAATGCGGTGTTTATTCCGCTATTTAAGAGTGAACATTAACCACGGGGGTATTATAACCTTGCAAAAAAATGCATTGGAATATCTGCAATCCTCAGCGGCTCGTTTCCCGGACAAAATTGCATTTCAAGACAGTGCGGAGGCGTTAACATTCGCGCAGCTGAACTATCGCGGACAAGCTTTAGCCACATATATAGCAGGCAAAACAGATAAAATAAACCGCCCAATTGCTGTATTGGTAGAGCGTACAGCCGCGTCTCTTGCAGCTTTTGTTGCCGTGCTGTACAGCGGTAATTACTATGTTCCCATAGACAGCCAAATGCCGACTGAGCGGCTAAAGTCAATACTAACCCGTCTTAACCCATTATTTATAATTCATTCTAATAAAACCTGCGATTTGGCGGAACAACTTACATTCCCCACCATATCCGCCGAAGCAGGGTTTTCATCCACACCCGATTATGAAATTACAAAACTCCGCACCGGCAAGGTGCTGGATATTGACCCTGTGTATGTAATATTTACATCAGGCTCTACTGGCACGCCTAAGGGGATTGTAATATCTCACCGCAGTCTAATCGATTTTACAGATTGGATGGCAGACAGCTTTGCCTTTTCCGAAAAAGATATTTTGGCTAACCAGGCCCCATATTTCTTTGATTTATCTGTCAAAGATATTTATCTTACGTTAAAATGCGCAACAACCACTCACATCATCCCAAAGAAGCTGTTTATGACGCCCCTTTCGCTAATGCAGTTTATCGACGATGTAAAGGCAACGTCCCTTGTGTGGGCTACGGCGGCGTTTCATATGCTTGCAAATTCCGGCGCTTTGGAAAAATGCGCCCCTCAAAGCTTAAACAAAATCATCCTTGGCGGCGAGGCAATGTACGCAAAACAGCTGAATATCTGGCGGCGTGCATTACCAAATATAAACTATGTAAACCTATACGGCCCCACAGAAGTAACAGTGGACTGCACCTACTACAAAATAGACCGCCCCTACCACGACGACGAAGCTATCCCAATAGGAATCCCCTGCGAAAATAAAGAGGTTATGCTGTTGGACGAGGCTCTTAAACCCGTGCCGCTGGGCCAACCCGGCGAAATTTGCGTACGGGGCACAGGGCTTGCCCATGGTTATTACGGCGACCCGGAAAAAACCGCCGCTGTGTTTATTCAAAACCCATTTAACCCCTATTACCCGGATATTATATACCGCACGGGGGATATTGGTGTATTAAACGAAGAAGGCCTGATAGTTTTCGCATCCAGACGTGACGACCAGATAAAGCATATGGGGTACCGCATAGAACTGGGTGAAATTGAAGCGACCCTTTCATCATTACCTGAGTTGCGCGAACTTGCCTGCTTCTTTGATGAAGAGCGGGATAAAATTATATGCGCCTATGCAGGCGATATGGATGCAAACGATATTATTGCAAGTATTCGGGAACTGCTTCCCAAATATATGTTCCCGAACATATTTCGAAAAATGGAAGCCCTGCCCCGCAACCCTAATGGAAAAATTGACCGTGTTAAGCTGAAAGAGGAATATTTTTATGAATCCAACGGAAATACTTAAGCAGCTACATGAAATTTTACGCACCAACTGCCCAGGCATTAATTTCGAGGGAGAAACAGCGCTTATTGACAATGAGATACTTGATTCTATGGATGTGGTTACAATAGTATCTGAAATTGCGGGTACATTTAACGTAGAACTTAGTGTTGAAGATATTATCCCTGAGAATTTTAATTCTGTTGATGCTATGATGGGCTTAATTCAGCGGAGGTTGGGTTAGGATGCCATTTACCTCAATTAATTTTATTTTTTTTATTGTTGGGGCTTTAACACTTTATTATATAGTGCCCCTTAGGTTTCGCTGGGTTAGTTTGCTGCTGGCCAGTTATGTGTTTTATATGGTTGGCGGATGGTCTACGGTTTTTTATATTATTTTTACAACGGTTTTAACATTTTCGGCGGGCTTGCTGCTGGGTGCGCTTAACGGGAAACTGGAAGGCCTTCCAAATAATAGTGCAGATGCGGTCAAACTTAAAAAGCTTAAGAAAACGGTGGTTTCGTTAACCATTCTTATTTGCTTTGGTATGCTGTATGTGCTGCGGTATTGGAATTTTACTCTTGAACTGATAGGTTCGGCACGCATAGAGGAGCAGTTTGGGCTTAATCTGCTTATTCCTCTAGGAGTGTCTTTTTTTATTTTCCAGTCTGTTGGTTATGTAATTGATGTGTACCGGGGCAAGCATTCTCCGGAGCGGAACTTGGCTAGGTTTGCGCTTTTTGTTTCGTTCTTTCCTCAGATTATTCAGGGGCCTATCAGCCGTTTTCACCAGTTATCTCCCCAGCTTAACGAAAGCGCGGCTTTTGATTTTACTAATATCAAGTACGGTATTCAGCTTATTATGTGGGGGTATTTTAAGAAGCTTGTTATTGCCGACCGTACGGCTGTTGCCGTTAACTATATATTTGAAGATATAACCATGCACAGCGGCGCGGTAATTGCCTTTGCTGTGTTTTTTTATTGTATCCAGCTTTATGGGGATTTTTCCGGGGGGATAGATATAACCCGGGGTGTTGCCAAAATGTTTGGTATTGACCTGGCTATTAACTTCCGCCGGCCTATTTTTGCGGTTTCATTGGCGGACTTTTGGCGGCGCTGGCATATTACCCTTGGCGCTTGGCTAAAGGATTATTTGTTCTATTCGCTGGCACTATCTAAACCTATTATCCGTATTGGTAAGTTTACCCGGAGTAAAATTGGGGGTACTCTTGGTAAGGTTATTCCTACCGCTATATGTACATTTATTGTTTATTTTTTAATTGGGGTGTGGCATGGGGCTAATTTCCGCTGGGTTGCCTTTGGGCTTTGGAATGCTGCCATTATAACTTCATCTTTACTAATGGCGGGTAGTTTTACCGCTGTTAAGGCAAAACTTCGCATAAATGATGCCGGACGTGTGTGGTGGGTGGTTTCTATTGCCCGTACGGCCTTTATTGTGTTTATGGGGCGTTATATTACCCGTTCGCCTAGGTTAATATATACATTATCTATGTGGCGCAGTACATTTACGGACTTTCGGCTTGCTTCACTTTTTGACGGCTCCCTTTTGCAGTTTGGCTTAACTTCACTAGATATGGCAATCGTTTTTATAGGGATGCTGGTTGTGCTTGTTCTTGAGTTTTATCAGGAGAAGGGCGTAGAGATACGCAAATCCCTGGCAAAGAGGGGCTTTATTGTCCAGTGGGTTGCGCTGCTTCTGCTTTTTATCGCGATTTTCTTCTTTGGAATTTGGGGAGACGCGGAGTATTTTATTTATATGCAATTTTAATAACGCTGTAGGGTGGTTTTATGTCTGCTAAAAAATGGCTTATTGCCTTCTTTTCTTCGGCCGTTTTGGCTGTGTCTTCGCTGATGATGTTTAATGGGTTGGTAGACCCTTTTGGTGTTTTTGGGGACCCGATTTTTGATTGGTATTCTTATAGTTTTACACTTAATACTCGTGTTGCAAAGTTTACTTATATCGATATAAATCACGAGCAATTTGATTCGTTTGTGCTTGGGGCTTCCGGCTCAAGTGCTTTTTGCGTAAACCGGCTTAATGATTACATGGACGCCAGTTTTTTTAACATGCATTTCCTTGGGGCGGATATGCATAATGTTGAGGATACAGCCAGGTACCTGATTGATAATTTCACCGTTAATAACCTGGTTATTGGCATATCTGTAACCAATGGCGTATATTTTGACCAAGACCGCCAGCGTGACGACCCTAAAAGGCATAGTATGCATGTAAGCGCAGCAGGTGGTAGCAGGTTTGCGTTTTTTAGCCGGTATTTATGGATGAACCCCCAGTATTCCATAGATAAAATTACGGCTTTTAGAAACAGGTCATACTTGCCCGGCGCGTCTGACTGGTTTGATATATCTACCGGTGCGTTTGATAAGCGTGGCCGGGCAGCCCAGCGCATAAGCTGCTTGGACGAATACAATATCACCTACCCGGAATTTTTAAGATTTCCTTCTTATAATGATGTGCGAATGGGGCAGATTAATAACACCCTTAACAGCTTAGCCGCGATACGCGATATGAGCGAGGCGGCAGGCGTTAACCTGCTGGTGATATTTAACCCATTGTATTACAGGCATTTTGATTATTTTAACAGGGATGATTTTATAGACTTTTTTGTAGGACTGGCGGATACAGTCCCGTTTTGGGATTTTTCTATGAACGCGCTTAGTTTTGACCCGCGTTTCTTCTACGACCCAACGCATTTTCGTCAGGCCTTGGGGGATATGATACTTGCACGTATATTCGATGACGACAGTATATTTGTTCCGGATAATTTTGGCGTTTTTGTAACATCTGAAAACGCAATGGAACATGTTCTAAGCTTACCCTATGTTGAGCCTAAAGACCCACATATAAACACTGCCAATGTGCCCATTTTAATGTACCATCATTTTAGCGAGGATGTGACAAATGACTGGACCGTATCACCAGAGGCCTTCGCTGCCCAAATGGGTGTGTTGTATGACAACGGCTTTAACACCATTACGTTATGCCAACTGGTAGATTTTGTGGACCGAGGTATACCGCTACCCGAAAGGCCCGTTGTGATAACCATAGACGACGGATATTTAAGCGTATATGAATATGCATTTCCAATACTTAGCAGATACGGCATGACCGCTACATCCTTTGTTATTGGCATGGCCGTAGGTACAGACACCTACAAAGATACCGGATACCCCACAACCCCTAAGTTCAGTTTCCAGCAAGCCCAAACCATGGCCGGGGTAATATCCATTCAAAGCCATACCTACGATATGCACCAGTGGGCACCCTTTGAAGAAGGCCGCGCCCGTGAAAACATACTAAGATGGGGTGACGAAAGCGAAGCCGAATATATTGAAATCCTAAGGGCCGACCATCTCAGCATAGCCCAAGGTATTTATACAGAACTGGGCGAGGAGGTATTTGCCATAGCTTTCCCCTTCGGCATATATGACAGCCTAAGCCATGTGGTATTGCAGCAACTAGGCGTACGTGTGACTTTAGGAACCAGTCATGGCACAAACACAGTCATTATGGGAATGCCCCAGTCGCTGCTTGCCATGAACCGCTTTAACATAACGGATTCTATGGGGGCTGATGAGTTGCTGTCGCTGCTTTTAGAGTCTTATTAATCAACACTTTCAGTTGCTGATTCAAGGCATAAATACTTTCTTTTGGAGGACTTAGGACTATAATAATCACCCTCTGCCATATTATATGTAGACAATAGTAGACCCATCAAATAGTATTAACCCGCTACAGTTCTTCTACATGTAGCGGGTTTGTATTTATGTGTGAACGATGCAAATATGGGCAGGAGGCTTTCATGAGACAATTAAAGAATTTTAGTACTACTGATATGTGCATTTTAGCTTTGTATCTTGCCATAACACATGCAATATGCGTTTCCATGTATTGTATTGCAAGTGGCATCATTAATAACGAGATAAATCTAACATGGCATGACATATTAACACTGATTTTGTTATTGTTTCTATTTATCCTAGGTATAACAACCTTGTTTAGACGCGGACTTGTGAGATATTTTTTTCACAAATACCCAGAATTACATAGTTCAGATAACTTAGAGTATCATGCAAGAGAGGGGGCAATTTATAGCTTGTTTTTTTGTTTTTCACTTTTATTAATAAGCACAAGCATATTATATGGATATTCTTGGCTTAGCAGAGCAGGAACTGTCATGCGTAACATTGGCGCTATTATTTTCATACTACATTCATTTTATGAAAGAATGGAATCCTGGTAAGATGGGCACCAAAGGTATAACTTTGACTTTATGTGGCATTTAAACCGGTTTATGTGATATAGTACTCTTATGTACAGGTTAGCAATCGTTCGCAAAATATGATTACAAAGGAGCCGGTTATTTGGACGCGCCAAAAAGAAACCTAGAAATACCCTGCGCTTTAATAAGCAATGTCTTTGGTAAGTTGGACGAGCATGTCAAGAAAATTGAACAGGCTTTTAATGTCATAATAGTAAACCGAGACGAGTGTGTGCAGATTATGAGCAACACCACTGCCTCTACAGGGGTAGAAAAGGCTGAAGCGGTACTTAAGAAGCTGGTGATTTTTGCCCAAAAAGGTGAAACTATCTCAGACCAGCAAGTCAATTATCTAATTGCGTCGTTGGCAGATGAGCACTTTGGCCAAATTGAGAAACTGGGCGATGATACCGTATGCATGACTATCTCCGGCCGCCCCCTTAAGCCTAAAACAGTAGGACAAAAAAAATATATCGACCTAATACGCCAAAACACAATAACCTTTGCTGTTGGCCCTGCCGGTACCGGTAAAACATATTTGGCTATGGCTATGGCTATAACGGCATTTAGGTCGGGCCAGGTAAACCGTATAATCCTAACGCGCCCCGCAATAGAGGCCGGTGAGAAGCTGGGCTTCCTGCCGGGGGATTTGCAGCAGAAAGTAGACCCGTATCTTCGGCCATTATACGACGCACTGCACGATATTATGGGCCCGGAAGCATTTAACCGTAATGTTGAGCGCAACCTAATAGAGGTAGCCCCACTGGCATATATGCGCGGCCGTACATTAGATAACTCCTTTATTGTGCTGGACGAGGCGCAAAATACCACGCCACAGCAAATGAAGATGTTCCTAACCAGGCTTGGCTTTAACGCAAAGGCCGTTGTTACCGGTGATATCACTCAAATAGACCTGCCGGAGGATAATAAATCCGGCCTGATAGAGGCCATACAACTTTTGGACGGTATCCCGGACATAGGAATAAGCCATCTTTCCAGCCGTGACGTAGTGCGCCATCCATTAGTGCAAAAGATTATTAACGCATACGACAAGCAAGCGGCCCGCACTGCATACAAAAAAAGCGCAGGGGCTTTTAAAGAAAAAAAGCGCCTGCGGTATGTACGTACCGCGAAAAAATAACAAGTATGGATGAAGTGAGAACATGATAATCGATGCAATCAAAAAAACCCGAGGTGCCTCTAATGAGCCCGTACCTCCAGGCAATGACAAAAAAAACCGGCTGTTTAACGCGGTACTTATTGTTGTGGCTTTTTTGCTGACTTGCGGCGCTATTGCTTCCGGCTCGTATTTTAGGGCAGAACAAGACCTGCGGGGCATTACACTTGGTGAGCCATCAAACGTAAGCATCTTTGCACCTTGGAGGCTGGTAAACACCCCGGCAACAGAGCGTAACCGCCAGGAAGCCCAAACAAGGGCTGACGCGCTTCTTCCCATAAGGGTTTTTGACCCTAGTGTGTGGCCTCTGGTAGAGCATAATCTTGACCTGCTGGCGGAAAATATGGCCGGAATACGGGAATTCCATGCCAATGAAATCGAAGAATTTGAAAGAATGTTCAGGGATTTGCGAACGGAGTATCAAGCGGAAAGGCTTATATACGAATCTGCGATAGAAGAATGGGAGAACCTGCGCGTTACCATAGAGGCGGAAGATGGGGATATGAGCGCCCTGCCCGAAAGGCCGGAACCGCCTGTATACCCCGAACTTGCTGACCCAAATTTCGAAGTATGGGGGCAATTTGACCCATTGCCGGTAGATTTTACCGAAATCCAGCAGCAGCTAATTATATCCATGGATGATGAGACTTACGCTGATTTATGGGACATTGTGATGGATGTAGCATACCGTATCCAGGCTACGGATATAAGCGAAGTGGGCTTTGTAACGCTATTCACGATGCGCGAATACTTGGGCGAGTGGCCTCTGTCGCAAAACGCCCGTGATATTGTGGATAGGATTGTAGTGGAACATCTTACGGTGAACCAAGTAACCGACTACGCCGCAACCCAGTTTAACTGGGATAACCATGCCGCAAACTATGAAGAGATTATTTTGCGGGAGGGCCAAACCATTGTAAACGTCGGTGATATTGTCACATATGATATTTATTATATTCTTAATGAGTTAGGAATGCTTGGAGATGTTACAATGGGCGATTTCGTGTTGCCTATTATTGGAACATTTTTTATTGCCGCCTTATTGTTTTTGGCTTGTATTATGTATTTGGCGTTCTACCGCCCTACTATTACAGCCAATAAGCGTGAGGCGTTTCTTTTATTTACGCTATATGTGCTTGTAATTGTACTGGTATGGTCCTTTAGTGATTTTGATTACCAATTTATGCCGATTCTTATCTTTCCTATGCTGGTATCTGTGCTTATAGAGCGCAGGAGTGCGGTTATACTCTCGTTTTCTTTGATTATGATATGCTATTTTATTGTAGACGGCTCTTGGGATTATCTTATGTTCTTTCTTGTTTCGGGCGTGCTTGTTTCTATGCTGTCCCGCTTTACCACCGATCGAAATAAAATTTTCGTGGTTGGTGCTACGGTAATGTTTCTTCAATTTACCCTTTCGGTTTCTATTGCGCTTATTGGTGGCCATGGCCAGGCCTTGTACAATGTTACGGGGTTATTAATCACGGCTGGATTTGCGTCTTTAAACGGGCTTTTGACGGTGATTTTATCTACCGGCAGCCTACCAATTTGGGAGACATTTTTTGGTATTGTAACACCGATTAAACTGTTGGATTTAACCAACCCAACTAACTTGCTTCTTCGCAGGCTTACCATAGAGGCACCGGGGACTTATCATCATTCGCTTATAGTAGCCAATTTAGCGGAGTCCGCAGCTTATGATATAGGGGCCAATGCCCACGCCGCTAGGGTTGGCGGGTATTATCACGATGTGGGCAAGCTAAAATACCCTCAATATTTTGCCGAAAATTTGGACAGGGATAACCCCCATGACCATCTTGAACCGGAAGAAAGCGCACGATTAATAATCAGCCATGTAACATATGGGTTGACATTGGCGTCAGAGCACAGGCTGCCCCAGTTTGTGCGTGATATTATCCAGGAACATCATGGTGACGGCTTGCTGCAATATTTCTTTGTAAAAGCTAAGGAGTCTGGCAAAGAAATAGACGAAAATGATTTCAGATACCCATATACCATCCCACAATCCCGTGAATCTGCTTGTGTAATGCTTGCAGATACTGTAGAGGCGGCGGTACGTTCTATGATGCCCAAAATCTCTTCAGAAAACGAAATGGAGGATACAATCAGGGGGCTGATTCGCAACAGGCTTGTAGACGGGCAGCTGGCAGACAGCCAACTAAGCATAAAGGATATTGCAATCATATCCGAATCGTTTATACGGGTATTAAAGGGTATGTATCATGAGCGCATCCCCTACCCTAAGCTTGTGCCGGTAGAAGAGGCTGAAGCTGTTATTTCCACAGAGGGGTAATGGGGATTATGGAGATATATTTGGATGATGGCGGGCTGTTAACGGATGAACAATCTAAGATGCTTAAACCGGTAGTTGACGCTGCTTTGGCGTATGTACCGGGTATTAATGCCTCTGAAGTTAGTATTTCGTTTATGGGAACAGATGAGATGCGAGTGCTTAACCGAGATTATCGATGTAAAGATTCCGCAACGGATGTGCTTAGCTTTCCGGCTAACGATGTGATTATTATGGGGCCCAGCCGGCCCCTTGGGGATATTGTTATATGTATGGATATTGCGCGGCTGCAAGCGGAAGAATACGGGCATAGCCTTGAAAGGGAACTGGCGTTTTTAGTGGTGCACGGAATGTTGCATTTGTTGGGTTTCGACCATGAAACGCCAGATGAAGAAGCTAAAATGCGCATAGCACAAAGCAGTATTTTAGAGCACCTTAATATAGAAAGATAATAAATTCAGGTGAAACGATGAAAACTAGAAACTGGCTGGAATCCTTCCGTCACGCGGTAAACGGGATACGCAGCACAGCACAGCGGGAACGGAATTTTCGTATTCATATTGTGTTCGCCGTTTTGGCTATTGGGGTTTGTATTGTATTTCGGGTTGAGTTTGTTTATTTTGTGATGGTTGGGTTTTCGGTTTTTTTTGTGATGGCAACGGAACTTATAAATACTGCCGTTGAGGCCCTTGTGGATATGTATTGCCGGGGCAAGCCGCACCCCCTGGCTAAGCTGGCCAAGGACGCGGCAGCGGGGGCGGTGTTGCTTGCGGCGGTTCAGGCGCTTATTGTGGGGGTTTTGGTGGCTATTTCAGTTATCGGGAGAATATTATGACAGATGTGTTTAGGCGTTTTAGGGTTCTAATTTGCATAGGGGTTTTGGCGGTTTGTGTGTTTATTGTTGCTTGCGCCGGCGGCGAGGATGTTGATTGGCGCGGTGGAGAGATTTTTATTGATATGCCCTCCCCTCCCCCGGCGGGCAGGTATAACCCACCAGGCGGTTCGTCCCGGGCGGTGGAATCGCCTTTTGAATTTTTGCCTTTTATCCAGCCGGTTGGGCCTTTTAGCCGGTTAACTGGCTTGCCCATTTACGAGGATAACTTAAACCGCCGGCCTTTTGCGGCGGTTATTAACAATTCATCCAGGGCGCTGCCCCAAAGCGGTATTGCGTCTGCCGATATTGTGTATGAAGTCTTGGCCGAGGGGGATATTACCAGGCTTGTGGGGATTTTTCAGTCATATATCCCCGAAAAGCTGGGGCCTATGCGTTCGGCACGGGATTATTTTATTGATTTTGCGTTTAATCATGATGCGCTGTTTCTACATCACGGGGCCAGCACCAGCGGATATTCGCGAATATGGTCCCTTGGTATTACAAACTTAGACGGGATGGCTTTGGAGGGCTCTGTTTTTTGGCGGGACAGGAGTTACCCATATTGGGCACATAACACCGGTTTGCGCCCCTTCGAGCATAGTTCGTTTACCGGCAGCGAACGGCTGCTCGCCCATTTAGGCAACCGGAGAATCCGGGATTATTGGCAGGAAGACGCCGATGCTTATGGGTTTAATTTTAGTTTCCCGGGCCCTCAACAGGCCGCTTATGGCGGGCAGGCCTATGTTGTTACCGTGCCATTTTCGCAGCTATATTATCGCAGGTTTGTTTTTGACCCGGAAACAGGGCTATATATGGCCGAAAACCGCCACGGCCCCCATTTAGACGCAGAAACAGAGGAGCAAGTTGCCGTTGGCAATATATTGGTGCAGTTTACAACTATGCGCGTTATTGACGGGGAAGGGCGGCGTGCTGTTGACACTATAGGCGCAGGCGCAGGATACCTGATTTCCGGTGGGCGATATCAGCCGGTGCGCTGGGCCAAGGATAGCCATACCGGGCCAATGCGCTGGTATTTCCCAGATGGTACACCCCTGACTCTTAGCCCCGGGCGTGTTTGGATTTGTGTATTTCAAGCCAATGGGAATGTAATATTTGAATAATAAGGAGATATGTATGTCAAATTTTTATTCCGGCTTTGTTACGCTAATCGGGCGGCCCAATGTGGGTAAATCCACACTTATGAACCACTTTGTTGGCGAGAAGATATCTATCGTAACAAGTAAACCCCAAACCACCCGCAATAAAATCCGCAGTATTCTTACCGGCGAAGATTATCAAATTGTTTTTATAGATACCCCGGGGATTCATAAACCAACCTCGAAGCTAGGGGATTTTATGGTTAAAAGCGCCGTTAACACCATTGCCGAAGCCGATGGGGTAATTTACATGGTAGAGCCAAAGAAGAAAATACCGGCGGAAGATGCGGCAATTATCCAGCGGTTAAACAGCGGAAAGAAAGGAGCCGGGGCCACCCCCGTTTTCCTTGCAATAAACAAGATAGACACAATACCAAGGCAGGATTTACTGGCTATAATTGACCAATACCGCAAGCTTTATCCGTTTCATGATATTATCCCGCTGTCAGCACTAAAGGGAGATAATACCACAGGGCTTTTAAATGCAATACGCGGCATACTGCCCAAGGGGCCAATGTACTTCCCAGGCGACCAAATTACAGACCAGCCGGAGAGGCAAATCGCGTCCGAAATTATCCGGGAAAAGGCCCTGACATTTTTACAGGAAGAGGTGCCTCATGGTATGGCTATAGAAATTACCCATTTCAGGCTGCGCGAAGGCCACGACGAAGAAGACCCTGATGCCTTGGTAGATATTGGCGCAAATATTTTTTGTGAAAAGGACAGTCACAAGGCAATAATTATCGGCAAGCAAGGAGCCATGCTAAAACGCATAGGTGCTGCGGCGCGGCGGGATATAGAGGCACTTCTTGGGTATAGGATTTACCTGGAATTATGGGTAAAAGTAAAGAAAAATTGGCGCGACAGTGATTTTATGCTTAAAAATTTCGGGTATAACGAATCTAAGTAGGGTCGTTTCGTTTGAAATTGGGCTTCGTCTGTCGCCTATTCTGCGTAGAAGCGTTCGCAGAATAGGCTCGTCCTCAGCCCATTTCAAATCGAAACGACTATAATAAGCATTACCATAAATTCGATAGCATAGCAAAGGAGTAGTTGGTCAGAATAAATATCGGTGAAATTGTCGCAGGAAGTAAAATATAGCGTCAATTCAAAACACAAACACAAAGGGGATATAAATGGAACAACATATAAAATTTTGGCAGCAATTTGCCAAATCGGGTGACCCCAAAATGTACCTGGCCTATAAGCAAAGCCGCATAGCGGACGATACGGGTATAAGAAAGCGCCATGAAGACAATTAAGGCCCGTGGCCTGGTATTAAAGGAGTATGAAGCCGGCGAATCCGATAAGCGGCTAATACTACTGTGTAAAGAGCATGGCCGTATGATGATTTACGTGCGCGGCGCCCGTAAGCCAAAAAGCAAGTTTATGGCTGCCGCGCAGCTATTTACATATGCCGACTTTGTAATAACAGTAGGGCGAGGGTTTCATGCCCTGGCCCAGGCCGAGGTTATAGAGAGTTTTTACAGCCTAAGAACCGACTATGACCGCCTTACGGTGGCCCATTTGATTGCAGAGGTTTGTGAGAAAACATTGCTCGAGGATATCGCATGTGATGATTTATTGCAGCTTGCGCTTAAATCTCTTTCCCATTTAAATAAACCGCATTTGCCGCCTATGCATATTGTAGGCGTTTTTTTTATGCGGTTTTACAACTACTACGGGCTGGCGCCGGAACTTACGGCTTGCGTAACCTGCAATACTGATGTAGAAAACGAGCCGTTTTTCTCAGCGGAAGGCCTGGTTTGTGCCGCCCACAAGCCCAGCTATGCCATACGGCTCTCCAAAGGGACAGTACTGGCCCTGCGGCATATACATGAGCATAGCTTATCCGCCGCATTCCACTTTAATGCACATGAAAACATACTGCATGAACTATGGGCGGCGGCACGTATGCTTTGGCGCTTTCACTTCGACTGGAAGCTTGTGGCTGAGGAGTTTATACAGGTTTTTGGCGACAGACGGGACTGATTTAAAGTGAAATTGCTATATTATGAATATTTTATCTCTAACAACAAAAAGAGTAGGGCGTCTTCTTGACACTCTACTCTTTTTGTTTGTGATTTTCCAAGTTATAGTTTTATTCAACCACGCTTTTCCAATCCTCCAAAAACCGCTCTATCCCACTGTCTGTTAGGGGGTGGTTTAGCATCTGCACAAGCGTCCCGTATGGAATTGTGGCTATGTGTGCGCCTAGCCTTGCTGCGGATAGTACATGGATAGGGTTGCGGATACTGGCAGCTATGATTTCTGTTTTTATTTCGTGGATGTCGAAGATTTCTACAATTTCTTCTATCAGGTTCATTCCGTCCATTCCTATGTCGTCTAACCGGCCTAGGAAGGGGCTTACATAGGTTGCGCCTGCGCGGGCTGCAAGTAACGCCTGTGCCGCAGAGAAAATTAGGGTTACGTTGGTTTTAATTTTCTCGGCTGTTAAGATTTTGGTGGCCTTTAGGCCCTCGGCGGTCATGGGGATTTTAATTACAACGTTTGGGTGGATTTTGGCTAACTCCCGGGCTTCTTTTACCATGCCGTCGGCTTTGATGTCTATTACCTCGGCGCTTATTGGCCCGTCTACTATGCCGGTTATTTCTTTTACAACCTCTTCAAAATTGCGCCCTTCTTTTGCTATTAGGGATGGGTTGGTGGTTACGCCGCAAATCACTCCCCAGCTTTCTATTTCGCGGATGTGATTTACATTGGCGGTGTCGATAAATAATTTCATGTCAATGGCTCCTCTCACTGTTGTAAAGCTATATTACCACAGAAAATTCATATATAATACGTATAATTAAGAAAAAGAGTGGAGGAGACAATTTGTTAAACCTATCTAACGTAAGCAAGACCTATGGCAATAATACCATAAAGGCCGTGGATAATATCAGCTTAGAAGTCAAAAGCGGCCAGATTCTAGGCTTTATTGGCCCAAACGGCGCAGGCAAAACCACAACCATGAAAATGGTAACCGGCATTTTAAAGCCGGATAGCGGGGTAATTACCATAAACGGCCACGATATCACCCAGGAACCTTTAGCGGCCAAACAAAGCTTTGGGTATGTGCCTGACTCGCCGGATATGTTTCTGCGGCTTAAGGGCATGGAATATCTTAATTTTATGGCGGATATGTACGAGGTGGAAAATACAAGCCGTCAGGAGAAGATTACCACAATGGGCCAAATCTTTGAGATGACAGGTGCACTTAACGCCCGTATTCAAAGTTATTCTCACGGAATGCGGCAGAAGATTATTATCATGGGTGCGCTTATGCACGACCCGGCAGTTTGGATTTTGGATGAGCCCCTTACCGGGCTTGACCCCCGTTCGTCGTTCCAGTTAAAGGAGATGATGCGGCAGCACGCCGACTCGGGTAAGTGCGTGCTATTCTCTACACATATGCTGGAAGTTGCCGAAAGGCTATGCGATAAAATCGCGCTTATTCATAAGGGCCGCATTGTGTTTTTTGGAGAGTTGGAAGAACTTAAAGCCATGCATAACCAGCTTAGCCTAGAGGAAATTTTCATGGAGGTGACTGCCAATGCGTAAATTTTGGTCCCTTACGCAGGTTTTTATGAAGACCATAATCGGCTCTACCATGACCATTAAAATTGGCGGAAAGGAAAACAAATGGGCCGGGGTTGCCATATGGCTGCTTGTGGCGGTGTGTTTTTTTCCTCTTATGTTTGCCGCTTATCAGATAATGGGGCAGATATTTTCTTTGTTTTACTCTATTGGGCAATTGCCGGTTGCTATTGGGTTTGTGCTTAACCTTGGGGCCATAATTATATTTGTATTTTCGTTTATGGCGGCACCGGCGCTGTTTTATTTTGCTAAAGATGTAGAGTATGTTTTACCACTGCCTGTTAAGCCCCAGCAGGTTATAGGGGCTAAGTTTACTGTTGCGCTGGCTTTTGAGTATATAGTTGCCCTTGGCCTTATGGTGGTTATGTTTGCGGCCCTTAGAAATTATGTGCCGCTTGGGGTACTTACTTTTAGTACCGTGGTTACATTTATTACACTGCCTATTTTGCCAATGGTGTATTCAACGGTACTTATTATGCTACTTATGCGGGTTACGCGCCTTGGCCGCAACCCGGACAGGTATACACTGTTTATTGGGGTGCTGGCACTTGTTATTGCTGTTGCCTTTTCTATGTATGCCAACCAGGCTGTTATGTTTGACGAAGAGGTGCTTCTTGCTGCCGTAATGGGCGAAACAGCCGCCCTTACTACCCTTAATACCCTGTTTATAGGAAACGGCTTTGCCGCACGTGCCCTTAGTTCGGCAACGGTTTTTGGCGGGGCGCTGCATAACCAGTTGATTAATATTGGTATACAGGGGTTGGCTATTGCGGTGTTTTTCTTCCTAGCCGGGAAGCTGTACTTTTCCGGGGTTATTGGGCTATCTGAATCTGGTGCGCCTACTAAGAAGATGACGGCGGAGGATATTGCCACAAGTTCCCGAGGGCGGGGCAAGTTTCTATCGTATTTGATAAAGGAACTTCGGCTGGTGTTTCGCAGCCCGGCTGTGCTTCTTAACAGTGTTCTTGCTGCGTTTATTATGCCGGTCATTATTGGTGTTTCTATTGTCCCCCTTGTAAGAAGCGGCGAGATAGCAGAACTTATTGCATTTGTGGATTTTGACAACCCTCATGTTGTGGTTATGGCAATGGTTGCGATGTGTGCTATCGGCTTTTTTATTGGTGGAATGGTTTCTGTTGCTTCTACGGCTATTTCACGGGAAGGGCGGAATATTTTTATTATGAAATACCTGCCTGTCCACTATACTACCCAGCTTAACGCCAAGGCTATCAGCGGGCTTATTATACTCATTCCGGCGTTATTGTTTATGGTTATACCCCTTCAAGTGCTGCTTGCTGCGCCTGTTTGGCTGTTTGCAGCCGGGATGGTTTTGGCTATGCCCGGGATAGTGGTTGTTAACTACTTTGGGCTGTATATTGACCTGGTAAGGCCCAAATTAACCTGGGATAACGAACAGGCCGCCGTTAAACAAAATCTTAACGCTATTATCCCCATGTTTGGCAGCTGGCTTGTTGCGGGAGGTATAGGATTACTTGGGTGGTTTGTGTTTACCGAGCCGGTTGTGGCGTTTCTTGGGTTGTTTGGGGTTACCGGGCTTTTGGCGGTTGGGGCTTATTATCTGGTTATCAGCAAGGGTGCGAGTATGATGGAGAAATTGCATTAGAATCTGTTCCCTAAACAAACAAAAACCGCCCGATTTCACTACTGTTTTTGGGCGGTTTGGTTCATGTGCGAACTTAAACTACATTTAAGCCCGTCATTCTGCAAAGGTTCAATGCAGAATGGCGGACTCTTTTGAAGTTTAAGTTTGCACTTGGGGTTGCATCGAATCAAATAAAATCCGAGCGTTGGGGAGTAAATACATCAAGTAAAACCCCTTCTTCGCTTAAAAGAAGTGCCCCATGCACAACGTCCGGCTCAAAATATATGGAATCCCCTGCTTCCAGCAGAAGCTTCTGTCCCTTTACGTGAAACTCAAAACGTCCTTTTACCACATAGGCAATTTGTTCATGTGGGTGGGAGTGCGTGCCGGGGTCGGTTATCGGACCCTTAAAATGCACTTCAACAGCCATAAGCTTTCCGTTGTGTGATAAAATCTTTCTGCTTATGTTTTCATTTACCTTTTCAAGTTTCACATCTTTGTTTGCACAATACATATTAATCCTCCAAACGCCTATAATGGGCAACATCACCAACCATGCATGAAAAAAGGTTTACCATTAGTATCAAAACCCGGCTGGTGTATTTTCCGTATTATTCTTTAATTTGTACCCTTGTGAACAGTGCCTTTGATTGTGTTGTATTGCCGTTTCCGCTGGCATACAGCGCGTAGAACACGCCGGTGAACCCAAGTTCATGGGCTTCGGTGGATACATGGCGGGTTAGCGCCTGACCCAAATACACTTCGTTTCCGTCAATTATAGCATACATGCGGTAAATCAAAGGCTCGGCACATATTTTAATAATGATTTTCCCCGTTTGAATAGGCAGTTTTGCCTCCATATGCACAATATCCCCTACAACCTTGCGGAAACATAAATAATTTTGATTATCCACGCGCCCGATAAAAATATCAAAGTGCGCATCAAACTTATAAAACACAGACACGCCAGCTTCGTCGTTATTAACCGTTGGAGTAAACTCCATGTCAAACTCGGCTTTGCCAGTCAAGTGGGTTTGGCGTATGCCCAAAAATGCCGGATTTGCTACATTTGAAAGGTTGTGAGCGTTGCCAGTGAGGTATAGCCCTTTTTCGGTAAATTCATAGCAGTTGTCATCGGGGTTGCGCAAATACACCCAGTTGAAGTCCCACTGTTTAAGGTTTGTTTCATAGGTAGCACGAGGCTTTTGGATAACATCCCTTTTGGCATCCGTTTCCATGTCTGCCTGGATAGCCTTGCCACTGTTAATGAGCGGCCAGTCATCTACCCATTCCACCGGGGCTAAGAATGTTTCCCTGCCCAAGTGATGGAAATATTGGTGGGTTTGGCGATAGCCCAAGAATACAGCCCACCAATTGCCTTCATCGTCTTCTATTAAATCCGCATGGCCGGTTGCTTGGAATAAATGTCCCTTTTGGTTTTGGTGGGTCAGGATTGGATTAAACGGGCAGGACTCATAAGGGCCGTACAGTGCTTTACTGCGTGCAATCGTTACCATATGATTAAGTTCCGTGCCGCCCTCGGCAATAAGCTGATAATACCAATCTCCTTTTTTGTAAATATGGGGGGCTTCAGGTGCGTTTTGGCCGATACCACCCCACACAGGTACGGGCGGCTTTAGGAAAGCCCCAGTTTTTAGGTCGATTGGCCCCATTAAGAAGCCTGCCTTGTGAACGCTTCTGTCCCTTGCGTTGGTGATGAAATGGGCCGTTCCCTCGTCATCAAAGTATAGTGATGGGTCTATGCCGCCCTGGTCAACCAAAACAGGCTCAGACCATTCCCCCGCCGGGTCGGAAGCGTATACAAAGAAATTGCCGATTTTGGTTGTGTTAGTTGTCACCATGTAAAACAGGTCATCATGAGGGTTGTAACGTATTGTTGCGGCATAAATACCCTTTGATGCGTTTATGTTTTCAAGGTCAAGCTGGCTTTTCCTTGTTAAGCAATGGCCTATTTGCGTCCAGTTGACTAAATCCTTGGAGTGAAAAATCGGCACACCGGGGAAAAATTCAAAGGTGGAAGTAACTAAGTAATAGTCGTCCCCCTTTTTGCAGATGCTTGGGTCGGGATAGAAGCCCGGGATAATTGGATTTTTAAATTTCACTATGTTAACTCCTTTAATATTTCCGTATTACTCATGTGGTAATAGTAAAATGTCAGCGGCGGGAAGGTTTGCGCAAAACCTTTAGGGCCGGGACCCCCTAATAAAACGCCGTCTTTGATTTTGTCCTTTTTGCCGGGGCCGGAGTCTTTTCTGCTTAAATGATGCTTAAAGTTGGCGATTCCTGCCCGCAGGTATTTTTCATCCCCGGTTAATTCATATGCACATGCCAATGCTTCCATGGTGATGGGATTGGTGTTTGACCTGCTTAAGCCGGGCAGTTCCTTGTAATAAAACAAACCATTTTCCAGCAGGGCGTTTTCTATTAAATCATCCATCGCTTCTATTATCATTGTCTTTATGTTTTCATCCGCCTTAACCCTGTAATATTTCATAAGGCTGACCACCGCAATGCTAATCATAAACGGAACACGCACATTGGTGTGGTCGGTATAAGGCGAAAACCATCCCCCATATGTGTCCTTCCAGCTTGTGAAATGGGACACAATAAAATCTGCATGTTTCAGCCAGCTATCATTGTTGGTTTCAATGTAAAGGGTTATTAGCGCACGCAGTGCCCAACCTGTTTCCCTGGCATTTATACCGCCCTTTTGGTGATAGCGGGGCTCATCTAAGTGTCGCATAATGTTATGTCCTATTCCTATAACCGTTTCGTATGCGAATCTATCTCCAGTTTGGTAATAGTAGGCAAACAAACCGTCTACCCATTCGTGACTTATTTCCACATTTCCGGTTACATGGTCCCGTGAGTGCTCGACCTGCGCCCCATGCCTAAGGGGGTCAGGGTCATGATGGCATACATCTATATCCACCCAATGGGCTCCGCATACCAACACATAATCCAGCATCCGCCTTACGCCGCTTCGCGCATAAAGCTGCATTGCTGCAATGGGAAGGTCATACTCATTGTTTGTCCAAACATAATCGCCGTTGCCGCGGCCTTGCTGAGAGTATCCCATATCCGGGCAGTCGCCCCAATGCAGCATTCCATAGGCCCTGCCGCGGTTATCTGCCATTTGCATAAGGGTTGCTTCAAAAGCAGGCCACTTCTTTTTGGGAAAGAAATTCGGATAACAACCGCTTTCTTCATACACAGACACCGGCAGGATAGGTTTATCCATATGCTGCAGCATAAGGCTTCTTTTATTAATATTCTCCATGTTTTCCGTGCCGCTGTGCAAATGGAAAAACAATGTATGGTTTTTCGCCATGCCGCGATAGTATTTAAGAGTGCCGTATTCTTCTGGCAGGATTTCTATGGACAGCAAGTCCTTGCTTACGCTTAGTGCTTTGGGGAAATTTTGATATGCTTGATAATGGGTTGCGCAAATTCCACCCCTGTTCTTACTGTTCCAATCCGCAAAAAACGTGCCGTAGAAGGTTTCCGGTATATGCTCGTTTGCACTGTATAACAGGTAGTCTGCGTCAATCATTTGCCTTAAATTGCGTTCTCCTGTTTCTGTTTTGATGTCACTTAGGTAGTTCGATGTGGCAATTGAACGGGAGTCGCACAAATCCCCATCAAAATGCAAATCAATCGCTATTTTTTTTATTAGAGTAAATTCCGCGTCCATCCTGTTGATAATCCTGTACCCAACTTCAAACCAAGAGGTGTTGGCATATATGCATAGGGTTAAAATAAAGTCCATGTAATCGGTGGTGCCTTTATGCTTACCCTTCGCGCTTATTTTCAGCATAACCGCACCTTCTTCTTCTATCTGCCATGGCTCGGTTAGAATGGCGGTATGCTTTTCTCCGGTATTATCAAGAATATAAGGGCCGTCTATTTTGCTAAGTGAAAAGCTGCCCTGTGCGAAGTTTATAAATGGCGTTTTGCCAGCGGTATTGCCAAGGATTAATGTTTTACACCCGTTTTCTATTTCAAGGATGTCTCCTGCCTCTTTAAGTTTAAAAGCCGAGTTCTGTTTTTTTCCGTTAAAGTCATAGTCATACACCGCGCTCTTGTTGGCCGGAAGGTTAGCCATAAAGTCAACCTTCGCCCATTTAACTGAACCATCATTCCAAAAGCCCAGCCCACGGTGTTGCAAGGGTGCTATTCCTTCGTCATTAAATATTTGCAAGCTGTCCAAACTTGCTACAGCACCTTTTTTGAATGGAATAGATACCCTTACAGGCTCGTTGATTCTGTCGAAATTGGCGTATTTTTCAAAATATAATTCGCTCATTGAAACTCCTTCTCCAAAAAAATGTAGCTGTTGCAAAAATCAAGACCGTGGGCTCTGCCTCATATGCACTAACTTAGAACAAAAAGCGGCACCCGACGTCATTGCGCAATGTCAACAACTTAACAGCTGACATAGGCTAAAAAGCCCCCTTCCGTGGAAGGGGGTGGCCCGAAGGGCCGGGGGTTGTTTATAACTTATCGCAAACCTCAACCCCCGCCTCCGCTACGCTCTGGCACCCCCTTCTAAAGAAGGGGGCTTTTAGCTTCTGCCATTCGTTAAGTTGTTGACATTGCGTCTTTGCGAGGAGCGTAGCGACGAAGCAATCCAGCAGAAGCTTTAGTTTTCGTCAATCTTGGATTGCTTCGCTACGCTCGCAACGACGGATGGGCGCCGCTTTTCATTCATAGTTTGTGCATACGGGGCAACGCCCGAGAACTTACTTTACCCTACCACTTTAAGGCTGTGGCGTGCGATGGAATGCTTGTGTACGAATGTCTATCAGCCTCTCCAGGCCAAGGCCGTTTAAGGTGCTAATATAGGCATTCCAATCTGCGTCGTTGTTGATATCAACATGGCCCATTATAAACCTTGCGAAATATGTGTCCCGGGCTTGGTTTATGATAGTCTGGACATCGGCAACATCTCTGCTTTCAGATTCTGTAAAGTGGATAATCGGGGCTACATGGTAGTAGTAGCCGGGCCTGTTTACAAAAGTCTCATTAAGTTCAACCATGAGTGGGATATAAACAGTGTTTCTGTCGTGATGCCATGGGGACAATGCAAAGAAGCCAAAGGCACCCATCGGAGTTCTGTCCTGGATAACCGGGGTATTCATATGGTCCATCCATGTGTGAAGCCCGTCTGGGCGCACTGTATGGTGTATGCCTTCCACGCCAAAGGTATGCCAAACCATACCTTCTTCGGAGTAAAGCCAGTTTGTAAAATACATGAAACGTTCTACATGCAAATCAGGTGCGCCTACATAAAAGCCTGTTCCGTCTGCTGCATGGAACGGGTCCATTTTAAAGAAGTTTGCGCTGTCCGGCGTTGCGGAAATCATATCCCGGGACCATCTCCAGTTCGCGTCGGGGCTTCCTGCATAGGTGCGGGATAACTCGTTATGCTGGCTGTATATTTGGTCTGGCCATCCCCAGATTACATGCCTGTGGCCTTGTGCCATCAATGCGTTTCTCTGGTCTGCGTTACCGGTTGCAAACTCCGGCCACATAAGCCCTTCTTCAAACAAGCGGTTGAGGAATCTAAGAACATCGCGATACTGTTCTGTCGTGAAAATAAATGGAACAAACTCGCCTGTTAGCGGGTCTATCATTGAGATATCTCTGGCAGCAAGTTCAGGCATACCAAAGGCTTGAAGCCACCCGGCAAACGCCCATATTGCTGTATCAGGGTCAGCTTCTACAATTGGGAAATACCCGGTGTGGTCTCTTAGCATTACAAGAAGGTCAAAGAGTTCTTCTGTGCAGTTTGGGAAAGTGTCAACACCAAGTTCATCAAGAAGGTCTGACCTGTACAGCCATGCCATGTTCATATCTTGCGCACGGCGGCCGTGTATACGGTGAAGAAGCCCGTCTGGGGAAACTGTGCTTGCCCATACGGTATCCCATCTGCCGGGGGCATAGTGAGCCACAAAGTTTGGAAGCTGTGTTTCAATCTCCTCCCTTGTAAAACCACGCAAATGCCCTGCTTCAATCCAGTCATTGCTCCAGTCCGGACGGTGAGCGCCAGACACATCATGGGCTGTGCCGGCAATAAAGTTCAGGTTCATTACCGTTGGGAAGTCCGCGTTAGGGATGTCTGTTCTTTCGATGGTCATGTTAAAGCGCTCAAGCAATAACTCGGCAAAATAATCATGCTCTGTGACCTCGGGAAGGGGGCCGCCTCTGCGGGCAAATGTTATGGTTACATGTTCGCTCAGGTCAATCCCTGATGCGTCCGCAGGGTCAGTTGTTTCTTGTTGGTCCGGTGGTGCCTGCTGTTGCTCTGGTGCAGGTGTTGCTACTGGTTCGGCAGGCGCGGGTTCGTTATCGTCACCGCGGCAGGCTGTCATTATGCCCACAAATGCGAACATTAACAGCAACGCAATAAAGCGTGTTTTCATTTTTACTCCTCCTTTATAGGCGTTTTGTATAGTTAGCCCTTTAACGAGCCTATCATAACACCCTTTATAAAGTGCCTTTGCACTAAGGGATAAATGATCAACATCGGAACAATTGCCACAACTACTACTGCAAAACGTATCGCTATTACATTAATGGTGCCCATAAACGCAAGTTCAACAAATTCGCCCGTATATGCCGCCTCTCTTATGTCACCTGCAAGCACCACTATCTGCCGCAGTATCAACTGCAGCGGGAACATATCCGGGGTTCTAAGGTAAATCATCGCACTAAACCATGAGTTCCAGTGGCCTACCGCATAAAACAACCCAATTGTATAAAGTACGGCTTTTGAAAGAGGCAAAATGATTTTAACAAAAATTGATAAATCGTTAGCCCCGTCAAGTCTTGCGCTTTCTTCAAGTTCCGCAGGCAGGTTCATAAAGAATGTGCGCATGATTATCATATTAGTAATCCCCATTGCGGGAGGCAGCACCAATGCCCACATAGTATCCATAAGCCCAAGATTACGGACAAGCATAAAACTCGGAACCATACCCCCCGAGAAGTACATGGTGAAGATTGCAAAAAAGGTGTAAAACTTCCTTAGAGGCAAGTTTCTGCGAGAAAGTGCGTACGCAAATGTGGTTGTTACAAACATCTGAATAGCCACACCCACCGCAGTATACCTAACAGAATTAACAAATGCGTTGGGAACAGTACGTGCCCGCCAAAGCATAACATACGCCTCTGTGGTAAAATCCCTTGGGAAAAACGTTACCAAACCGGCTTCATTTGCTATACGCCCGCTTAAACTGGATGCAACAACATGCAAAACTGGGTATAAGGTTATAACAAATACAAACGCCATTATGAAGTAAACGAAAACATCAAGGGTCCTTGATGATAAGCTTTTATCTCTAACCATTAGTTATCGCTCCCCTCCTACCACAAACTTGTTTCCGAGACTTTGCGGCTGATTTGGTTTGCCGTCATCAGTATCGTAATATTAATAACACTTTGGAACATGTGTATGGCTGTGGCGAAGCTATGGTCGGGCCCTTCTATACCCCTGCGGAATATAAAAGTGCTTATAATTTCACCCGTTTCAAGGTTGAGGGCGTTTTGCATTAGCAGGGCCTTTTCATGCCCCAAACTCATAATCGAACCTACATTAAGAAGGAAAAGGATAATAATCGTAGGTGCTATTGAAGGGATTGAAATATGCCACATCATTTTAGTGCGGCTTGCGCCGTCTATTACCGCACTTTCATATAACTCCGGGCTTACCCCAGCTAGGGCAGCAATATAGATAATCGCACTCCAGCCAAGGCCTGCCCATATCTCCGACATTACAAACAGTGGACGAAACCAGCCGGGACTTGCCATAAAGTGAATAGGCTCAAAGCCAAGCCATTGGATAAAGTGATTAATAAAACCATGTGTTGGGGAAACAAACATTATCATCATACCAATAATAGCCGGCATGGATATAAAATTAGGAAGGTAACTGACCGTTTGAACAGTGCGCTTAACATATTGGTTGCGCACTTCATTAAGCAGCAGTGCGAACAGTATAGGAAGTGGGAATACAAAAATAAGTTGATAAACATTAAGCATTATAGTGTTTGAGATAAGCCGCCAAAAATGGGGATGGTCAAAAAACCGCTGAAATTGCGCAAAGCCTACCCATTCGCTTCCCCATATACCGTCTCTGGCCCGGAAATTTTGGAACGCCATCAAAATACCGTACATTGGGCCGTATTGGAATATGGCTAGATAAACAAGGCCCGGCAACGCTAAAAGATGCAGATATCTTGTTTTCCACATCTCAATCCAAAATCGTTGCATTCTGTTTTTTTTCTGTGGGACAACCGCAATTGGTGTCATACAGCACAACCCTTCACATGAGGATGCATTACGCTTGCATAATACTTCCGCCTTATGCGAAAATCAACATCAGTTTCCATAGATTTTGTGCATTTTTATTAGAAAACAACCTCTTTAACTCGTGCGTTTGATTGGATTTACCTTGATTTTCTTAGAAATGACTTTTACATTTGTAATCTCTCTGATACAATGGCGGAAATTATATTTCCCGTTAGGAGGAAGTAAAGGTGAATATCCTTCGGGACAAAAATTTCAAGAAATTTATGATTTCATACATACTAATACTTTCTATTCCCCTCTTTATTACAATTTATTCATATTTTCATGCTACAGAAATAATTGAGCGGAATGTTACCCAGGCCAATGTATTTAACCTTGAAAATTTTCGCGACACAATGGATAACCGGGTAGCACAAATAGACAGGGCAGTTTTTGACTTAACCACTAACGAAATTTTCCTTCGTATTTTGCAATTGCCGTTTATGAGTTATAACTCGCCTAATATGTACTGGTTTAGAGTAGCCCGCGACGATTTTAATCGTTTTAGTTTCAGCAGCAGCATGGTTGATGAGGAAAGGAGTTTCTTATTTATACGTGGCAACAACAATGTTGTATATGGAAGGAACTTTTTTAGTTCTAACTTTCAACAGTTTTATAGCAACCATTTTCAATTCGGGGATAAAACAAGCGAAGAGTTTTGGGACTTTCTTTTCTCTTACAGGTATTTTTCCAATTTCATGCCTATAGTGCACGTAAATTTCTTGAATTATTCGGGATACTATATCCCATATATTTTTTCGCTGCCTGCCACAACACGAATCACCGGTACGGATACCGAGCGGGTTTGGGGCACAATGGTATATCTGTTTAATGCCCAAGAGTTGCTTTACCTTATGGCCGGTTCATTAGACGCATACGGTGGGCAGACTTTCCTGCTATATGACGGAAAATTGCTTGCCTCTACGGGGACCATGTACGAGGATTTTGCTGAGTTTAATATCAGCACCCCAAGGGACATTATCATTGAAGAAGTTGTATGGAATGGAAATGACACCTTGGCGATACATATTCCTTCAAATTATAACCAATTGTCATTTTTAACGCTGCTGCCCCTTGATGTAATACGCGCAGACATGAACCGCTTGCGCAATGTGGTGGTTACGTTATTTATTATTGCTTTGCTTGTGGGGCTTTCCATTTCCGTGGCGCTTTCATACCGCAACACCCTGCCCGTAACCCACCTGTTAAGTTCTAACACTGCTTTGCAAAAGCAGCTTAAAGAACAACGGCATTCCATGCAGGCATTGTATCTGAATAAGCTTTTAAAAAACGATTTCGCTTCTGTTAAAGATTTAAAGTCAAGCATCAGCCATGTGGGGTTGGCTTTTGACCAGAGTGACTACCGTGTTATTTTATTCAGGATTTTACCTGAGGGCTTTATAGCATCCGGCACTCACCTTCAAGACTGGGATGTGTATCAGGCATTCTTACAAAACAGCATAGCACCCGAGCATAAGGTTCACGCGCTCAACCATAACGAGCTTGCGGTTATTGCTACTTTTAAGCCCGATGATAACATCGAAGAAATCATAAACATTATTCAAGAGGAATTTAACCGTCAATTCGGATTTATTCCCACGTGTGGAGTCGGAGAAGAATATAGTTATATTGAAATTCATTACTCAATGCAGGAGGCTTTAGCCGCGGCAGATTATGTTACCGACAGCACAAGCGGCCTAAATAGCCATATAGTCTGGTATCGTGATATTACATCGGGAGATATTTTTGAGGTGTTTGGAAAAGACCAAGAGCAAATGCTGCTTAACTTAGTGCGCCAAGGGGATGGTGATGCCTTGGGTACGCATATGGACGGACTTTACACTGGTGCACCGTACCGGGGATTATCCGCAGGTGTTAAACGACTATATCTTGCGCATTTGCATACTGTTTTGATGCGTATAGGGGCCGATACTAAAATTGACATCAACTTTAAATTGCTGGAGATGCGGGCTACAGAAAAACGAGATAACTACTTTGCAGCCTTAAAAGAGTCTTATGTACAGTTATGTAACCAGCTGCGCAAGGCCAAAAAAGGGCGCAAACAACAGCTTAAAGAAAGCATTCTGGCATATATCAACGCACATTATTGCAACAGCGGGTTAAATGTGGCAATGCTTGCCTCGCACTTTAACGTAGCCGAAAATTATTTCTCACAGTTTTTTTCTGAGCAGGTTGGAGAGCCTTTCAGCCGTTACCTGGAAAGAGTCCGTATCGAGCACGCGGTCAAACTTCTTACAGAGGATGCTTCGTTAACGATAAACGAAGCGGCAATGAAATCGGGATACAATAGTACAAACACCTTCCGTAATGCGTTTAAGAGGGTCATGGGTACAATACCTTCGGATTATGTGAATGTATAAATAAGCGGAAAGACTCTCCCTGGCATATCCACCCTAACCGGCATCATATACTTGTCTAGGTATACCGAGTGCTGAAAACATAATGTTTTCGCACATCGGTATAATTCTTGTATATGGGGTGGGAACTATCAGCCGACGAGTTTTAACAGGGGCGCTTACGCTTACTGCCGCAGGTGTTGCAACGCGGATTTTGGGTTTCGTATACCGGATATATATGTCCAACCTAATGGGCGCAGAGGGCATGGGGCTTTACCAGCTTATCATGCCGGTATATGCACTGGCATGGAGTATTTCCTGTGCCGGGTTTAACACAACCGTTTCGAAGCTTACGGCCCAGGAAAGGGCTAAGGGCGAGTATGGCAATATGGGCCGGGTGCTTAAACAGTCTGTAGTTATTACCACGCTTTTAGGTGCAGGGCTTACGGTGGTGCTGTATTTTGGCGCGGGCTTTCTGGCCGAGCATTTTTTTAACGACCCGCGTACATACATGCCACTGAAGATTTTGGCGCTGGCATTTCCTTTTATGGCGGCGGGGACTTGTATGCGCGGGTATTTTATTGGGCTGCAGGAGACAAAAATCCCTGCCGCCAACCAGGTACTGGAGCAGGTTGTGCGTATGGTGGTAATTTACCTTATTGCCGCCCGCTTTGTGCCTCGTGGGCTTACATATGCGGCAGTTGCCGCCGTTATTGCTATTGTGGCAGAAGAGATTTTTTCGTTCTTTTTTGTGTTTATCTCGTACCGGGTACATAAAAAAAAGAGACGCTTTGTTAAGCGCCCTATACTTTCATCCGGCCAGGTATTTGTTTTAATTATGTCTATGGCATTGCCCCTAACAGGCAACCGGGTCACGGGCTCGCTGCTTTCTGCTTGGGAAAATGTGCTTATACCTTCCAGGTTACAGTTATACGGCCTTTCCGCTGCAGAAGCCATAAGCGAGTTTGGGCGTATTTCCGGCATGGCAATGCCGCTGATTTTCTTTCCAACGGCGGTACTTACGGCTTTAAGCGTGACGCTGGTACCGGCAGTTAGCGAAGCCGCTGCCGCCAACCGCCTTGACCGTATTACGGGGGCAACGTCTAAGGCCATGCTGTTTGCCGCCATTATTGGGATGGGTGCGGCGGCGCTGTTTTTCTTTTTTGGGCACGAACTGGGAATGGCCATTTACAACCAGCCTATCGGGTTTATGCTTCAACTGCTTGGGATTATGTGCCCGTTTATTTATATGCAGATTATTCTTTCGGGGGTGCTTAACGGGCTGGGCTGTCAGATGTTTATTTTCCGTAACAGCATTATCTCATCGGCTATTAGCATCGCGTTTATTTACTTGCTTGTGCCGGTTTATGGGCTTAATGCCTATATATTTGGCGGGTTGGTTAGTCTTATTGTGGTTATTGCCCTTGGGATGTACAAGGTGCGGCAGTTTATTCCCGTAGAAACGCCGTTTCTGGATTGGCTGGTTAAGCCACTGGCAGCAGCGGCGGTTGCGGGGCTTATTGCCAGGTTTTTGGCCGACTGGTTGTTTATTGATGCCCTTGGGCTTAGGGTTGGGCTTGTTTTTGGCATTGGGGTGCTGGCGCTGCTTTACTTATGGGGCGTACTGCTTACCGGGTGCATATCTAAGGATGAAGTTATGCGGCTCTTTGCAAGGAAGGCCCGAAAGGCCGACGCCGGGGCTAATGCCTCTGTTATTGAGAAGATGGGTTAGAGCACCTTATCACTGGCTAAAAAACACGCAACATAATGCCCGGGAGAAACCTCTGTTAGCGCCGGTTCGGAGTTTCTGCATTTGCCCATACAGTGCACACACCTGGTTGCAAACCTGCACATATTCGGCGGCTCTATGGGCGAGGATACTTCGCCTTTTAGCAAAATACGCTCCATTTTATGATGAATATCCGGCACAGGTATCGCCGAAAGCAAAGCCTGGGTATACGGGTGAATGGGGTTAGAAAATAATTCCTCCGCAGAAGCCATTTCAACAATCCGGCCAAGATACATAACCGCGATATCGTCGGAAAAATGATTTACAACAGATAAATCATGGGTGATAAACATGTATGTCAGCCCTAAGGACTCTTGCAGTTCCTTCATTAGATTAAGTATCTGGGCCTGGATAGAAACATCCAAGGCAGATACAGGCTCGTCGCAAACAATAAACTTAGGGTCAAGGGCCAAAGCCCGGGCAATACCTATACGCTGGCGCCGTCCGCCGTCCAGTTCATGGGGATAGGTGTTTACCAGGCGCTCGGCCAGGCCTACAATACCCATGATTTCTAAAACTTTTTCGGCACGTTGTTTCTTATCTGTGATTATTTTGTTTAATTTTAGGGGCTCGCTAATAGTTTCGCTTACTGTTTTGCGCGGGTTAAGGGACGCGAAAGGGTCTTGGAAAATTATTTGCATATCCTTGCGTTTTTTTCGCATTTGCTCCTTACTAAGGGCGGAGATATCTTCCCCTTCGAAAAACACCTTGCCCCCTGTAGGCTCTATTAAGCGCAAAATAGTGCGCCCGGCTGTAGACTTTCCGCATCCGGATTCGCCTACTACGCCAAGTGTCCTTCCGCGCCCAATACTGAAGGAGATATCGTCTACCGCATGAAGCATACCGCGCTTTGTTTTGAAGTATTTTTTTAAGCCCTGCACTTCCAATAATGGTACGCTCATCGTTTAATCACTCCTCCTGCTATAATGTTTTCGCTGTTGTATAAATGGCATTCGGTGTAATGCCTGTCTGTTCTGTATACCTTTGGTGGCTTTTGATTGGCACAAAGTTCCATGGCGTAATCGCATCTTGGGTGGAATGGGCAGCCTGGGGGCAGGTTGCTTGGGTCCGGCATTAGGCCTTTTATAGGCTTTAGCTTTGCTTTCCGGTCAGTTAGGTTGGGAAGGGAATTAAAAAGCCCTTCCGTGTATGGATGTCTGGTGTTATCGAAGATATCTTCAAGGGTACCATGTTCCACTACCCTGCCTGCATATACTACGGAAACAACATCGCATATTTCCGCAACGATACCCAGGTCATGGGTTATCATTAGCATAGATGTACCGTACTGCTCCCGCAGGGATTTCATCATTTCCAGCACCTGAGCCTGGATTGTAACATCCAGGGCCGTTGTTGGCTCGTCTGCAATAAGGAGGCTGGGGGTACATGCCAGTGCAATGGCTATAACCACCCTCTGTTTCATCCCGCCGGAGAATTGGTGGGGGTACTCCCCTCCCCTGCTGCCTGGGATGCCTACAAGTTCCAGCATTGCGCGGGCCTTTGCAAAGGATTGTTTCTTTGTTAAGTTTTCGTGGCGCTGGATAACTTCCGCTATTTGGTCTTCTACCGTTAGTACGGGGTTTAGGCTTGTCATAGGGTCTTGAAATATCATGGATACCGCTTTACCCCGGATTTCTTGCATTTCCCCCTCGGTTTTTTCCTGCTCGGCCTTGCCGCTTTTATTCTCTTTATCTGTTCTGTCTAGTATCAACTCGCCATCAAGCCTTATTTCGCCATCTACCACAATACCCGGCGGGTTAGGTATTAGCCTTAATACCGCCAGGCCTGTTGTTGTTTTTCCGGCACCCGTTTCTCCTACCAGGCCTAGGGTCTTGCCTTTTTCTATTTGTAAATCCATGCCGTTAAGGGCATGAACCGTACCGTCATGAGTACGATATTCAACAACAAGATTATTGATTTCCAATGCCATGGCGCTTTTGTTTGCGTTATTCATCATACATACCCCTTACGTCTTACTTTAGTCTTGGGTCAAGGGCGTCCCTAAGCCCGTCACCCAGCAGGTTTAGCGATAAAATCGTAAGCATAATAGCTAACCCAGGAAACAGCGCCATAAAGCTATGGTCGCGGATATGCCCCCTGGCACCGGCAAGCATAGAGCCCCACTCCGGCGCAGGTGGTTGCAGCCCAAACCCAAGAAAGCTAAGTCCGGAAGCGATAAGTATCATTATGGCTACAGAAAGCGTGGTTTGAACTATAACAGGGGCCAAGCAGTTGGGAATAACATGGCTAAAAATAATAGTACGGGGCTTGGCGCCTATGGCCCTTGCGGCCTCTACATATTCTGTTTCCCGTATTACAAGTATAGGCGCCCGCATAACCCTGGCAAAAGACGGGCAAAAAGATACCGCAAGGGCAATAACCATATTTGTGGTAGAAGGCCCAAGGGTTGCAGCAATAATAATCGCAAGCAAAGTGGCGGGTATTGCCTGGAAAATATCCATTATGCGCATAAGTACATTGTCTATAACCCCGCCGTTATACCCGGCAATAGCCCCCATAAAACCGCCAAGTAAAAGGGAAAACGCCGCAGATGCAAAGCCGATAGTAAGCGATAAACGTGAACCCCATACAACCCTGGCAAAAATGTCCCGGCCAAGTTCGTCTGTACCAAACCAATTGCTGGCCGAAGGAGGCTGAAGGCGGTTACGTAAATCCACCCCTATAACATCCGTGGCATAATCTAAAAATATAGGGGCTGTAATAGAGGCTAAAGCAATAATCCCAAAAACCACAAGCCCTAGCATTGCCATTTTATTGCGTTTAAGCCTGCGCCATACATCGGCCCACTGGCTTCTTTTTTTGAATTGATTACTAATTGCGATATCGTTCATATGAAACCCTCCTAGGAGTATCTGGCCCTAATACGCGGGTCCACATAGGCATACGCAAGGTCTACTACAAGGTTGACTATGGCAAATGTTAAGGTAAACAGCACCATGCAGCCCAGCACAATTGGGATATCCCGGGCCAAAATGCCCTGTACCATCAGCCGCCCAATGCCTGGCCACGCAAACACATTTTCGATAACAACCGTGCCGGTTAGCAAATTACCAATTTGAATACCCGCAACGGTTAAGGTTGGGATAAGGGAATTGCGTATTGCATGTTTGCGGATTACCCTGCCGCCAGAGATACCTTTGGCCCGTGCAGTCCTGATATAGTCCTGCCGGATAACCTCTAGCATAGACGAGCGTGTGGTACGGGCCATACCCGCCATAGAGCCAAAGCCCAAAGAAACAGCCGGAAGCACAACTGAACGCAAAGTGTCCGCCCCAAAGGCCGGGAACCAACCCGTCCCCAGCGAAAACCACATAAGCAACAACATTGCCAGCCAAAAAGTAGGCATGGAAACACCAATAAGCGCGACAAACATAGACACCCCGTCAAACCAGGTGTTCTGCTTAACCGCCGCAAAAATACCCAGTGGAAACGACAGCAGCATGGTAATAAGGGTAGAAACCATTGCAAGGTACACGGTATTAGGGAAAAGTTCCATTATCTGCCCAAAAACAGGGGCCTGGCCTCTGCCATATGAAATACCGAAATCCCCGCGAAAAATCCCGAAAAGATACCTGAAATACCGCACAATTAGGGGGTCGTTAAGCCCCCGGTATTCCCGCCATGCATATATAGCCTCTGGGGAGGCTTCGTCTCCAAGGGCAATCCTGGCTGGGTCCCCCGGGGCGATATTCATAATTACATACACAACAAATATGGCCCCAGCTATTACCGGAATAAGAGAAAGCAGCCTCTTGGCAATATACTTCGCCATTGGGACGTATTTCCTAAGCAAAACGATTTTTGATGAAAGGCTGGTATTACGCATATGCCTTCCCTCCATTCTTGATATCAGCATCTAGCGCGGCAAGGGCCTTCTCGAATGTTTCCATTGGCATGTTTACAATCCCAGCGCCTATTATGCCCTCCCCCGGGTTTTTATGGGCTATGCCTGTGTTGATATATGGTGTTATGCTTGTTTCTATAACCTTCAAAAGGTCAATACCCGTTGGCACACCTTGGAAATTGAAAAGGGGGATGGTGTATATTTCACTTTCTGTAATTGCAATACTGCGCATTTGTTTTGAGATTTTTATGGCTTCATCTACAGTGCCGCCTACTAACTGCGTCATGCCAAGGGCGTTGGCCATTGCGAAAGCGCCTATGCCCGCAGTCTCGGTTATGGCACTGTCGCCAAGGTCCGGGTTGGCGTCGGCTTCGGTGCGGCCGGGGAAATAACGGCCTTTTACCATTGGTGCAGGGGCAGTAAACCATTGGCCTTCCAGGCCGCTTACCTGTATGCCTACCTCCGTACCGTTACGGGCCATTGCGGTTACCATTGTGCTGTTTTGTATACCTCTGGCCGCATCCAAACTTGCCTTACAGGCCGCCATAGAGAAATTGAGAAAGAACCAATTGTTAAAATTAAAAGTAAGGGCAAGCGCTGCAAATATATCATGGGATACGCCCTTTTGCGCCAGTTGAACGGCCACCTGTTTCCATAGCTGCCCTGTTGAGGCAATAAGCCTGTTGTGGCAATCGTCCCCCATGTGCAGGGCTTGCGCAATTATGGCTTTAAGGTCGATTCCGCCTGCGGAAAGGACGGCTTCCTTTAAGGCAGGAGCCATTACGTTTTTTATAAACCGCAACTGCTCTTGAGTATCGGGGCCATACGCGCCAAAGCTAAATGGCTTGCCTTTGCCTTCGGTATTAAAAATGCTGTATGCCCGGTTCCCATGTGCCTTGTTCTCTACAACGATTACAGGCATGTTTGCGGTAAAAACCCCTGTCATAGGGCCTACCGCACCCAAATGATGGGTTGGTGTAAACTCATACTCGCCGGATGCGGCTGCTTTTTCGGCTTCTTCGGCACTTGCGGCCTGACCTTCGTATATAAGCGCACCTATTATCGCGCCCTTCATTGGGCCGCACATGTTTTCCCATGTTACTGGCGGGCCTGCGTGGACTATTGTGTTTTGCTTAAAGCCGGGTATTACTTCACCGGCCAGCCCCACATCTACCCATACCGGCTGCGCGTCCATTAGCCTTTTGACGGCTTGCTTGTTGGCTTCATCTATTATGTGGCGGTGCTTGGCTATTTTATTCCACTGCCGGGTCAACTCCGAACTTGTAAGTGCGGGAGGCCGCCAGTTTAGCTGCATTCCGCTGCCTTTGAAGATTTCCAGCCCTTGATTTATTATGCCTAAAGGCTTTGTTAAAGGGTTCATTTGCCTGCCCCTCCCATCATAATTTTACACGCGGCTTCAACTGCGCGCCGGTTGGTTGGGAATACATTTACCCCGGCATTTCTTAGAATTGCCTCTTGGGCGCTTTTATTTTGCGGGTCCGCGTTTGTGCCGGTAACGCTGGCAAGTACACATAGGTTTGTGTCTTCAAGTAATTTTACCAATTCGCCTGCGGGGTTTTGGTGGCTGCCATGGCCTATTACCACATCGCATAGTATTATTGCCGTGGATGGGTCGTTTGCAGCTTGTTTTACCATGCGGTTACGGCTTGCCGGGTCAATCATTGGATGCAATGCACCACGGGTATATTGGTCGTCGCCTAAATCTGTGATTTCGTAGTTATTAATGCCGTTTTCGGTTAGCAGGTATTCGGCTTCGCTTGCTAAGGTGCCGCCTGTGTACAGGCCCCGTAGGTATTTTCCGGTTATATCTGAAACTAAATTATTTTGTTGAAAATTAATTTCCGTATCAGTGCCCAGGTCGGCTGCCGGTTTCCCGGTAAGCAGACAAACGGCTTTTTTCGCGCCTTCTTCCAGGGTTGGCGAATAAATAGAGGCATCGCCTTTATATCCCATAAAAACTAAAACTGCCGGCTTTCCGGCGGCCTTAACGGCTTTAAATATTTTATCCGTTACGGCTTTAGAAGGGGGCTTTGATACAATTGCGATTACCTTTGTTTCCGGGTCCTCTGCCATTAGTCTTATTGTGTAAAGGGTCATAATCCCCCCTACCCTTTCAGATAAATCTCGCCCGCCTACTCCAATAATATGGGATACGCCCTCCCCCATGCTGTCGATAATACAGCCCACCTCCTGGGCACCTGTACCGGAGGCTGCGATAATGCCTATACCGCCTTTTCGTAAATTATTTGCAAAACAAAAAGGCACGCCCTGGATAATAGCCGTGCCGCAATCGGGGCCCATTAACAAAAGCCCTTTCTTAACCGCGAATTCCTTTAAGAAAATCTCATCATCAACTGAAACATTGTCGCTAAACAAATGAACATTAAGCCCTAATTGCAATGCGCGCATAGCCTGGGCTGCCGCGTATTGCCCGGGTATTGAAATAACCGCGATACCGGCATCGGGGTAAGCAGCTATGGCCTCATCCAATGTGGAAGGTAATTGTTCATGGTTAAGGCCGCTTTGGGATACGGATGCTGCGGTTTCGGTCATTTTTTTATCAAATTCATATAGTGCGTTTTCGGCGATTTCGGCATCGTCGCATTCTATCATTAGAATTAAATCATCCGGCCCGGCTGTCTTGGCTTCTCCGGTTAAAACTTCAGGGGGGATTCTTGTTGTTTTGTTTATATCGGTTCCCATAAAGGCAAATGCTTGTCTAATGCCGTCGTATTCTTGCATATCTCCGGAAATACGCATCAGTTTTAGTGAATCCTGGTAGAACCGGCGTTTAACTTTTATATAAACGGACAAACATCTCACGCTCCTAAGCATAGTCGTTAGATATGCTTCCCAATATTTCATAAAAAACTATAACAAAAGCAGGCCCCGTCTACAATGGGGCCTGCTCACAAATACTGGTTTGCTATGCTGTGATTACGTCACATCGAAGCCATTGCCGTTTTAATCCCGCATTTTGCAATTGCTATACTTATCCAAGAATCGTTATTATATCATCCTGGCCTACAGTCAGGTATTCCCTGACGCCCAGGCTCTGCACAATCAGGCCCTCGGCCCGGAAGGTTCCGGGGTTTACTACACGGGCGTAGTAGTAATAGGTACGCGCACGGTTAAAGCGGCCGTTATGGTCGAAGAAGGTAACACGCTGCCCCTCGGCGGCCGCGTGACGCCAAAAACCCGGCGTACTGTCCGTATCTCTAAACCGTGCGGAACCGGATACATGAACAAGCCCCGCCGGCAAAAAGTCCGTTATCGTATACGAGCCGGTAAGCGCCCTTCTGGAATAATCTATAGTAATTTGCACACGCACCAAATCCCCTTGGTCAAATGTGGTTCTGGGAACTGTTTCCCCTGCCCGGAAAAACTGGCGAGTTATATCTATATCTGCATCAACGACTTCTATATCCTCCAATGGCACACGGTGAATAGATACCGCGCCCACATCCCCTATTACGGAAACAAGGTTAAACTGGTGCAGGTTTTGAGCCGGAATTCGCAAAGTAAAACTTCCCCAGCCTGAAAGGTCACGGGTTACCTCTTCGCCAAAAAGGGTGTATGTGATGCTTGCAGGCTGATGGTCTGCGTTTTCTATTTCATGGACTATGAAGGATAACTGCTGGATATTTACCAGCAAGTCCCATGTATGGTTCCGCACTGTATATTGGTGCAGGCCCATACGCTCGGGCATATTAAGCTGCGCGGCAAGCAGTGCAACTACGGAAGTAGCTTCCAGGATATCGCTGCGGGTGGTGCCGGCATACACACGGTAATAGGGCGCGATTCGCTGGATATACGGCAAAATACGGTCATTATACAGTGCCCTTGCCGCGTGTGTTTCCCCTAATGCTACAAACCCCAGGGCAATATACGCAATATCCCGGATGGGCAGGTCTTCTATCATTGCAAAGTTGTGCAGGTCTATTAGTACAGGCTCATTTAACATTGCAAGGCCGTACAGCGCGCTCATTCTGTTTTCTGCCGTGTCGCCTTCAAAAATATTGTAAAGATAATTGCGCAGCCCGTGTACGTTTATCTCGTCAAGGATAAATGGCATCATCCTTACCGTTACGGCCAGGTCACTTTCCGAATATGGCAGCATGGATATACCGCCGTTGGCCCGCTGATATTCATTAGGGTTAAAGCTGTCCTCGCCTATATACAAGTCCATATCTGGGAAGTGCTGCTGTATTAGGCGGTTGGCTTCACGCTGCATTACCAGGCCCTCAACACGTACGCCCCGTGTCCAGCGCATACCCATCAAAGCCATTAGAAATTGGCTGCGCCCCTGGTCGGTAAAAGTAATTTGTGTAAGCCCATGCCCACCGGGTGCAAAAACCGTTTCAGCAGTCACGTCATAAAATACAGCGGTATCCATTAGCCTATGGGAATTGGTTACCCGGAAATTATGCCGAACCGCATCGCTTAAACCGTTTTCGCAAACTGCGCGGATAATAATCGAATGAGTGCCTTCTTCCGTCATTTCCCATAACGGAATATTTACACGTTCGAAGGCCCTGCCCTCGCCGCGGACTATGTTACCCGGTGCGTTATAATCCCATATCTCGAAAGCCACATTTTCGCCGCCGGTTAAGGCTGTACCAAAGGCGTTTACGCCTATAACAGGTGTGTCACCCACCAGGAAAACGCTGTTAAGTGTGTAATGCACGAACATGGGGTTGGTAACGATAATATTGGAAACACTGTTGCCTGCATATAAATCATCGGTTATACCCGAAACGGTCAGCCGCCAGGACGTAATATTATCGGGCAGAGTAAAGCTGAACGTGGCCTCGCCCCGGGCATTGGTTTGCAGCGCGGCGAAAACAGCGGTATCTTCGAAAATTTCCCGGACATGGGTTTCCCCGCCGCCTACGCCATAATCAGCTGCCTCAGCAGTGGGCAGGGGCGCCATATCGGCGTACATACTTTGAGCGCCTCCCCTTAGCATCACATCCTCATGGCCGTCGCTTGTGAAGGTCCTATGGGTCATAATGTTATGCCGCACCCCTGACGGGATGCTTCTGTATAAGCCCAAAAGGGTATCTGCCGTATAGTCCCTTAGCGCGAACAATGCTTCGTCTACTACGGCTATATTTATATGGGTCTGCTTGGGGTTGCCGGCTTTGTCTGTGGCCCTAATGGTTACGGTTGCCGTTTCGCTTGGGCTGTATACGTCCTGGTCGGCGGTAACGGTCAGCATAAGTTCCCGGCTTAGGCTGTTAAAACGCAGGGTTTCTCGCATATTCCAGCCGGAATGATAGGTATGCCCGTTAAAATGCACCGCGTACACGGTTGCGTTTGGTAAGTGCTCCTCGCCAAAGGCAAGATTGAGGGGGTTAGCGCCTACGTGATACTCAAGTATGCCGCCGCTGGCTATCACAAAAAGGAAATCTCCATGGGTCATTGCTTCCGTGCCGCTCATGACCGTAAGGGTTATTTCTTCGCCTATGTCATACCCTTCGTTCCACGGCCTTCCACCGTACAAAAAAGGCTCGCCGCTTTCCGCGTTCATAAAGAAGTTCCACCAATCCCGTCCTATAAATGCGTCATGGGATATGCTGCGCCCGTTGCCGTCTGCGGTGGTTACCCGAGCGAAATAGCTTTCGTTGTTGCGGTTTGGGACTGTGAAATCGCGGGTTGCCTCGCCGTTTGCGTCGGTTGTAAGGGTAAAGCGTTGTATGACTTCCTCCCGGCGGTCGTGCCGGTACCTGGGAACAACTATCCGCTCGATAAAGCAGTAGCGCTCGCCAATGCGAACCGGCACCCAGTACACACGTACTATTTCAACCGATAGGCTCTGCCCTCGCACAGGCCGGTCCAGAAAATCGCTGCTATGCTCTGCCGTGCCGTCGTTGAGCCTGACTAATGTGATGGTGTGCACGTCTACGGACAAATTGGCATCTTCGCCGGAGCGTGACGCCCGCACCTGTACATCTATATCGTTAATAAACACCTGTAAACCTGCTGAACGCATCGTCCATCCTATTTCGGGCAAGGTAGCCTCTGCGGTAAACGAAAGATGCGCTTGACCCTGCGCGTCATTATCTGGGATAAGTTCGGCTATGGTTACTTCCATTTCCCCGTCAATGTTTGTAACGCCTTGCTGCCCCCATGTGTCATGGCGCAGCTGCCAGCCCCAAAGGCTGTATGAAATATCTAACTCCGGCACCGGCGTCCCGTCAAAAAACTCCGTCCGGGCTGTAAAATTAACTGATTCCCCTATAAATGCCGCCTGCCTATCTGCCGACACTAATATTTGATACGGCGGCTTTACATAGTCCTGTATATCAAAAAATATCGTGCCAAGTACAATATCGCCATGGTAAACCGTTAACCTATACGACCCGGGGTCAAGATTAGGCAGCTTAATACTATCCGAATATGCCCCGCGGCGCACGTCAGTGGTCTGCCTATGCAAGGTGTCCCGGGCACCGAAACGCCCAAACCCCCAACCTTCGGTAAGCACGGCGGACACATGATTTATTTCCTCATCTTGCCGGCGGTTTTGCACGAAACCCCAAAAATACAAGGTGTCGTCCCGCTGAAACAGCGTCCTGTCCAGTTGCAGCGCCGTCCAATATGCTTCGCTTGGCTGGGGTGAGCCCCACCATGCTCTTGAAGGATGGACAGGAATATGCCTTGCGTGGAAAACAACGCAGCGTTTCTCGTCCGGTGCTGTAATAATTAGCATCTCCGATGCGTCTGACATGCCGCCTATAAGATTCACGATTCCGTTTTCGTTGGTTTCAACAGCTTGGCGGGAATCGCTGACCCGCGCACCGTTAACGGGCTGGCCAGTAGTCATATCGTTTACCCATACTAAGGTCATATTGTCATCCGCGAATATTTGAATTGCTAAGTCTGTGATTTGCAGTATCATTTGGTCGCTGGTTTCGTTATTAATTGAAGCGTTTACTACATAAAACCCCGGGGCCAGCGCATCCGGTAATTGGAAGGTTTCAAACCACCGCCAGTCGTCTTGTGTCATAGGTTCGGTAATTCTCATGGATGCCACCCGTGAAAAACCCGATACGTCCACAAAGCTATTCCGCCACGCAAACCACGCCCAGCGTGGGCTGGTTAGCATATTCTGTACCGCATCTATGGCCTGTTCGTCATCGTCAAACCGAAATACTTCTATATTTACAACGGGCCGGGTACTGCCCCATTCATAGTTTAGCCTAAAACTAATTTGAGGCGGCTCAAAGGAAGGGTATTCTGTATATATGGTGGAAAAATGAAAGGACTCTGCCTGCTGCCCGTGCCGCTCGGGGTCGTCGTCGGATGTTTCGAAGGAGAATACAAAATCCTCTTCCGTTCGTTCATTAGTCCCCGGAAGGCCGATACCGGCAGTTATGGTAACCGTGTATAACTGCCCCTGCCTTAGAGGGTTTGTGGGCATAAAAATTGTTGTGGTACCCCGCTGGATAAACCGTCCGTCTACGGCCGGATACATGTTGAAATGCTCGCGAATATCGGAGTGGCCCCGTGCAGAGAAATTAATCTCGATTCCCGTATTAACGGGTACATTTACGGATTCATGCCCCGGTAAAGTAGTCATTATTTGAAACCGTGCCGCTGTTTGAATTACCCAAGTTATATCCTGGCCCCCATCTTGGGCCAGCCGAAAGGTATATAACCGGTTATGGCCAAGTGGTGCTGCGGGCATGACCATAAAGCTGTTATCGTCCACCCGGGTTACAACGGGTAAAGGCTCCCCGTCAATTGAAATTTCGGGGCTGTATCCCGCCTGTGCCGTATAGGGCACGGTAAGCAAAAACCCGCTGAATATATCTACCCCTGCCTCGCCTACAACCTGAGGCATAAGGATATACCCGTCTTTTGGGGTTTCAAACATGCCCTGCCATGCCAGCGGCCGGGCAGCGGGCCTGCCGGTTCCCTCTTCTATATAGAGGGGCATTTGGGTCATATCTATTTCGTACGGTGGCGACTCGTGGTTTTCGTACCCGTTTGCCGACGCCCTGCCGCACGCTGTCAGAAGAAAAAACGCGGCGGCAAGCAGAGTTATTGTTAAAATCCTTTGGTTTTTCATAGTCATCAGGCCCCTTTGTATGTTCTTGATAATATAAATAACCATTTATATAAAAAAATGTTCCGTTTAAAAGCTATGAGTATAGCCTTATTTGACAGAATCTGTTTGCATGGTTATTCTCGAATCATGCTAATGAAGCTTTGCTGGCGGCAAAAACCGTAAATTCAATCTAACCTACCCGGTTTTGATGATTTGGTCAAAGGCTTATTTGGGTTTTGATACAAATGGTAAACCTTTTTTTCGATTTTGATGATACCGATAAAAGCGATTTTCATGCTTGGTTAGTGACGGATATCGCCCGTATTGGGCGGATAGGAGGCTATTATGAAATTAACCCTCAAGGACAGGGAAGTCCTGCGTGAACTTGCAAAGCAGTACGCTGCTCTTGCAGCGCTTCCAGTTCAAAAAGAACGCTACGAACGCGGGCGAGATATAAATGATTTAAAACCCCGACGCCCAATGGTATGGCTTGACGAAATACCATGGCATGAGATGGACATAGGCGGCAACTTGAAGCTGGTTTGCGAAAACGAGTATGCAAGGCATATGGAGCAGTATTTCCGCAGAGTGCTGTATCGTTGGGAGCATATACAAGGTGACATGGTTGTAGAAAATTCCTTTAATATCCACAGGCAGTACACAACTACTGGGATGGGAGTAGAAATACGCGAGCATTTACTTTCTACCGACGAGCGAAACCACATAATATCCCATAGCTATCTAGACCAACTGGATACAATGGAAAAAGTAGAGGCCCTGCATGACCCGGTACTAACAGCATACCCTGATATAGACAAGCAGCGTGTAGAATGGGCAAATGATGTCTTAGACGGCATACTTCCGGTAAAGCTTGAAGGATATTACTTATACCACGCGCCATGGGATCGTATACCGCGATACCGGGGTGTAATGCAGGTGCTGTCGGATTTGGCCTTCGAGCCGGAGTTTACCCACGCCATCATGAGGAAATTCACCCAAGGGGCTATTGCCGCAATGGAGCAAATGGAGGCACTGGATTTATTTGACGCCGGAATATCTCAGCTGCACTGTACGCCACCCTATGTATCAGACTTTGACCCACCCACAGGCCCTTCCACAATGAAAAATTGCTGGTACAGGGGAATGTCCCAGCTGTTTACGGAAGTCTCGCCTCAGATGTTTGAAGAGTTTGAACTTAATTATGCCAAGCCGCTAATGGAAAGGTTCGGCCTGGTATACTATGGTTGCTGCGAAGCGCTGGATAATAAAATCGAACTACTAAAAACCATACCTAACTTGCGTAAAATAGGCGTAAGCCCATGGGCCAACCCCGAAGCATGTGCCGAGCAAATAGGCGGCGATTATGTATATGCCCATAAACCCAACCCTGCCCATGTGTCGGGCAGCTATAACGAGGATGCGGTAAAAGATGAAATCACCCGCATAATAGAAACATGCCATAAACATGGCTGCCCATACGAGTTTGTAATAAAGGATATAAGCACCGTTACCTACAAACCGCAAAACCTAATCAACTGGACAAAAACCGTAAAAGAAGTTATAGACAAATATTACGACAATTAAGCCAAAAGGCTAACTATTCAAAGGAGGAATCACATGAAAGTAGCAGTAATCGGTTGTGGAGTTATAGCCAACAGTGCGCATATCCCATCGTATCTAAACAATCCTCTAACCGAAATTAAGTATTTTTGCGACATTATCCCCGAAAGGGCGATAGAAGCGGTACAAAAATACGGCTGCGGACTAGCCGCAACAGACTACCGGGATGTGCTTGCAGACCCAGAGGTCACGGCAATTTCAATTTGCACACCCAATGATGTACACGCACCTATTGCCATAGACGCAATGCGCGCCGGCCTGCATGTGCTATGCGAAAAACCAGCCGCCCGTACCTACCAAGAAGCCCTTGAAATGCGGCAGGTGCAGCATGAAACAGGTATGACCCTAAACATAGGCGTTGTAAACCGCTTTAACGACAGCGTAATGCTAATAAAAAAATACATCGACAGCGGCAAGCTTGGCGATATATACCGTGTATACGCCAGCTTTAGGGCCCACCGCTCTATCCCCGGGCTTGGAGGGGCGTTTACAACCAAAGCCATTGCAGGCGGCGGCGTACTTATAGATTGGGGCGTACACTACTTAGATATAGTTATGTACTGCCTGGGCGACCCAGAAGTGTACAGTGTTTCAGGAGAGGTATTCGGCATGTTAGGCCGGGATATAAAAAATTACGCATATACAAATATGTGGGCCGGGCCTCCGGAGTTAAACGGTATCTTTGACGTTGAAGACTCCGTAACGGCACTTATCCGTACTGAAGGGCCAACCATTACCGTAAACGGCGCATGGGCAGAAAATATAGCCACAAATGAGCAATATATTGATTTTATAGGCGATAAAGCCGGAATCCGCCTTACCTATGGGGGCGATTTCACGGTTTACACCGCCGAAAACGGTGCGCTGGTTGAGTATAAGCCCCAGTTTAACTCAAGTGATATGTATCAACGTGAGATTGACAACTTCATAGACAGTATAGAAACAGGCAACAAATCCCCATCCCACATAGATACTGTAATAATCACAGCACACTTGATGCAAGCGATTTACGACTCCGCCATGCAGCATCGTGAGGTATACTTATAAGGGCTTTGCCCCGCACACCTACAAGTTTAATAAAAGTTTGAACAAAAGGGCTGTCACGTTAAGCAAAAAATGCTTGTCGCGACAGCCCATATTTATGTTAACTTTGAAACAACCGCTGGTGCCCCAAAAACTTTCAAATTGCGTGTGTATTGCGAGGATTTTTGCGCAAGTGCAAGGAAAGTCCGACGCAGCTTGCCAAAAGGCAAGCAAGGAGGGCTTGACGCCGCAATTGCGCAAAAAGACCGCAAGGCACACGTAATTTGAAAGTTTTTGGGGCACTTGATTTCACGGTACGAGTTTCTAAACAATTTCATGCAACATATACTACAAGGATGACGGCTTCATATAATGCTAAAATGCCCAGTATGGGCGAAGAGGAGGAATGTATGAACGAGACTATTGAAATTAAAGGCATAACATACAAAGTGAAACACACGGCAGATACAATTACACTGCAACGCTACAATGAAAAACATAAAATGCAAGTTAACCTTCACTTCCCAAAAGGCAACGAAATTGAGCGGAAAAGAGTCGAGGAGAATATTATACAAGTCCTCTCGAACCAATATATCCAAAGAAATGTTCAATCAGCAGTGTATATGGAGTGATGGTGCGTGGCCAACATAATAAGAGTTGCTTGCCTTTACCGCGTTTCCACAATGAAACAATTAGAAGAAAACGACATCCCTATGCAAAAAAACGCATGTAGTACATTTATAGATTCTATGCCGGGATGGGTTTTGGCAAAGGAATACCACGAAAAAGGCGTTTCAGGGTATCACAAATCCGCTAAACAAAGGGATATACTACAACAAGCCCGCTCAGATACCGAAAGTGGGCTATTTGACGTTCTGCTTGTTTTCATGTTTGACCGCTTAGGTAGGCGCGAAGATGAAACCCCCTTTATTGTCGAGTGGTTTGTAGGGCAAGGCATAGAAGTTTGGAGCGTTAAGGAAGGGCAGCAACGCATAGATAACAGAGCCGACAAGCTAATAAACTACATTAGGTTTTGGCAGTCCGGCGGGGAAAGCGAAAAAACTTCCATGCGTGTCAAGGAGAAACATAGGCAAATGGTTGAGGATGGGCAATTCCGAGGCGGCACACCGCCTTATGGCTATAAACTGATAGAATCCGAAAACAAAAATCAAAAAGGCTACAAACTCAAGGAACTTGTCATTGATAAAAAAGAAAGCGAAGTTGTAAAAAACATTTTCAAGCTTGTTTGCGAAAATGGTTACGGAGGTCACAGAGTAGCAAAATATCTGAATGAAAGAGAAATAAAAACGAAACGAGGTAACTACTGGACAACGGACACCGTCATGTCATTGCTTAAAAACCCCATTTACAAAGGTTACTATGTATCGGGCAAAAGGCCGTCTTCCCGTGGCGAAAGCAAAAGAGTATCACCTGAAAACTGGACTTACTCGAATGAGCAAATACATAAAATCATAATAGTTGACGAGCAACTGTGGAACACCGCAAAAGAAATAAGGGAATCCAGAAAGGCTAAAACAGGCAAATATCCGAAGCAAACAAAAGGCCCACTACTTTTCGTGGGGTTAGCAAAATGCGCGGTATGTGGCGCTAACTTAGGTTCGAAGTATGCGGTAAAAAAATGGACAAGAAAAAAGGATAGTCATGTGACTGAATATCTACAACCAAAATATATTTGCTTCGGTCGCAAGGCAACCACCCAATGCACAGGACAACGGACATTCAGCCAAAAGAAAATCGACCCTATTATAATGGAAGAAGTTTATTTGTATCTAAACTCTTTACAGACGATAGACCTATCATCAAAAATAGATAGGATGCAAGATAAAATAAAGCAAAACATCGAAAGTGATTTGCAGGATATCAGGGCGCAAATTACCAAGACCGAAAAAGAAATAGAGTTACTCAACAACGAAATCATTAAAACACTAACCAATGAGAGTAGCTTCACTGCCCCGCAGCTTTCCCAAATATTAGCTAAAAAAGAAGGCGAATTAAAGAAATTAGAGCAAGGTGAGAAAAAACTAGCCGATGAACCTGTTAGCGGATTAAACCAAGCAAGCTTCTTTATTGAAATAAAGGCAATGACACCAGACTGGTGTCAAGAGTTTGAAGTATCCGGTGTGGACATACAAAAAATGCTATTAGTGAAACTCATAGACTCTGTAATCATATCAAAGGACAGCATAGATATGCATATCAAGTTTAATCTTCTTGAGGTAGCGTAGCACGGGGGGTATATCATGGCGTTAAAGCGTGTTGCATGTCTGTATCGTGTAAGCACGAAAAGCCAGTTAATCCAAAATAGGCAAGCAGAACATGGGGCGCCAGACCGGCCCGGTGATGATATTCCCATGCAAACTAAAGCCTGTGCAGAATTCATAAAAAAGCAAAGTACTTGGAAACTGGAAAGAGAGTATGCCGAAAAAGGGGTATCGGGCTATCACAAATCGGCAGATGAGCGGGATACGCTGGTACAATTAAAAAAAGACGCTGCTGCCGGGAAATTTGATATTCTGCTGGTGTTCATGTTTGACCGCTTGGGTAGGCGTGAAGACGAAACCCCTTTTATTGTTGAATGGCTTGTACAGCAGGGTATTGAAGTATGGAGCGTTAATGAAGGGCAGCAATGCTTTAATGACCATGTGGACAAGCTGATAAATTATGTGCGCTATTGGCAATCAAGTGGCGAAAGCGAACATACATCTATGCGCGTAGCCGAAAAGCATAACCAGTTGGTTAAAGAAGGTAAATTTCGTGGGGGAGTAGCCCCTTATGGTTATACGCTAGTGTATTCGGGTGAATACAATAAAAAAGGATATGAGCGAAAAAAACTGGTAATCCACGAACCGGAAGCAACAGTTGTCAGAAGGATATTTAATTTATCCTGTGATGTGGATATTGGAAGCTATAAGATGGCAAAAATTCTTAACAACGAAGGAGTGCCAACACGCACAGGAAGGAACTGGACAGTGCAGGTTATAATAAGAATGTTAAGGAATCCCATATACAAAGGTGACTATGTGACAGGCAAGGTTAGAGTTATGCGTGGTAAAAAAGTTGCTGCCCCAAAAGAAAGTTGGGTACATTCAAGGGAACCTGTGGAAAGCTTGATAATTGTTACACCTTCTACTTGGGAACAAGCAAATGAGAATATTAGTATAAGAGACACTAAATCAATTGGATTAACATCTGTCAAGAGTGATTTTCTTCTATCTCATGTAGCATATTGCGGCTATTGCAATGCAAAAATGTATCCAAGAACCAGTCCTATAAAGCGGCAATTAAAGGGAACTGGGGAAGTTGCTATTTACAGGTCAAGATACTATAGCTGCCCAAAAAAATCCCGGCAAGGAGACTGTAACGGGTATTTTCAATATGGTACAAAAAGAATTGAAGCTGCTGTACTGGATGAAATATACACCTGCCTTGATAATATTAACACTATAGATATCTCATGGTTGGCAAGGTCACAAAAAGCACGACTGGAAAAAGAACATGTAACAACATTAAAGCCTATCGTACAAAAAATAACCTCATTTAAAAAAGAGGTCGCACGGTTGGAAGAAGAAATATTAAAGTGTTTAATGGGCGAGTCTACATTCACAGAAAAACAGCTTTCCGAAGTTATAGGCGATAAGTCCAATGCCTTATTAGCATTGGAGAATGAAAGGGATTCCATAATAGCCAATACAAAAGCTACCACTGCCTACATAGATGAACTCATGGCACATGAGAACACTACGGTATCATGGAAAGATGAATTTACCAGGGCAGATGCGGTAACGCAAAAGGAACTAATTGGCATAGCAATAAATCGTGTACACATTTCCCGTGAATCCGTAGATATAACCTTTATGATATAGAACTTTTTGTGGTAGTAAAAGTAAATGGCACGGGGGCGCACCACCGGCTTGCCCGGTAGGCAGCGCATGTACCGACGTTATGACCCCGCACGGCATCGACAACGATGAAGGCGGCTTCTGGGGCAACCCATTAGGCGCGGTTTGTGTAATTCCTACCTGCGCAATCGCTGTATTTACCCACTCAGCGATATAATTAAAAATACAAAAGATACACAAGAGTTGCTTATGAAGACCTCCTCGTCAGTAGAGTCAGACGATTTCCGAGTAGGTTCGCTATAGCAGTTTCATAAACAATATAAAGGGTTATCTCATGTCTTCATGAGGTAGCCCTTTACTTTATATGTTACGTTTCGGTAACTAAAATCGTTATAAAAGATAACATTGCAATTAAAAGCCTTAAACTATTCGGTTTCTCAAGTTCACAGGGAAGGGGAGATATAATGAAAGACGGTTCAGGCCTGCACCTAGGTGAAAAACTAAGGCTTATAAGAAACGCAAAAGGTATATCTCAAGAGAACATGGCCTATGCCATAAAAAGCAACCCGACCTTTATCAGCCGTTTAGAACGCGGGTATGGAGAATGTGAAGCCGAGATATTAAGAACCATACGACATTTTTTGGAAATAGAAAATTCTCCCCTTCTGGATCATGAACTTGAAATATACGAAAACCGGATAAATGTATGGGAAGACCTAATAACCGCCGGAAGGATAACCGATGCAAGGGCCATGCAAAGTGAGTTATCTCCTATTTTGGGTCTGCCATTCCAAGAGGAATTAAGCCTGCGCTACATGATGCTGGAAGTAAGGCTATTAATAGGAGAGACACATTTTCTTACAGCCAAGGAAAAATTTAAAAACGCTGAAAAGCTAATGGGCAATGCCAGCAAAGACAACCTTTTTAGGTATCACAGAAACAAGGGCTATCTGTATCCCGATGGTGATAAAAACGCATTAAAGCACTATTTACAGGCGCTTGAGTTAATAGGTGTAGATAAACCGGACGCGGGGCTATTATATTGTATAGGGCGGCAATATTTTATTATGGGTAAAATTCATTACGCCATGCGATATTTAGAACGCGCAAAAGCGGCTTCTATAGGCGACCAAAACCATTTAATAAGCCTGTCCATAGCAAGCCTGATTATTATGTGTTACAAGTACACAGGTGAGTGTAAAGAGGCAAAAAGACAAATTGATGCTGTGATTGCCCGGTCTTTAAGTATCAACAATGATGTGCTTGCGGGGTTACTGATAATGGAAAAAGGCATAATAAGCAATTTAGAAGGCAATTTAAACGAAGCACTTGAGTTTAACAACCAAGCATATACATACCTACAAGACAAACATGAAAGCTATGTATTCTCTATACTAGCCAATAAAGCGGACTATCTAGCGCGGATGAAAAAAATTGATGAATACCATAATACACTTAAACTGGCAAAGCCCTTAGCAAAAGACAATGAATTGTATACAATTCTTCTTGATTCTATCGATCATAAAATAAACCTAAATGATAGTAGTTCTATTAACTACATAGAAAATATTGCCATTCCTATGTTAAAAACCGGCAATGGTAACCTAGACTATAAATTTGGGGCGTTACAGCTTTGCAGATGCCTTGAAGCGCATTATAGAAAGAAGAATGCCAAAACTAAAGCTATGGCTATATGCTGTATAATCAAGGAAATATATGAATATATGTTTACGGGTGACGTGGAGTTTGAGTAAGCTGTATGTACTTGAGAAAATTTGTGAAAATCAACTCTTGCATTTGTCCAAAACATATGATAATATAGCCAGCGCTGGGAGGATTCCCGAGTTGGCCAAAGGGATCAGACTGTAAATCTGACAGCATCGCTTTCGAAGGTTCAAATCCTTCTCCTCCCATTTTATTGAAATTAACATGTTTCAATCGTAAAACCATCTTGTTCGCAAGATGGTTTTTTCATTGCAAAAAAAGAACCGTCTCGTTAGTGAGACAGTTCTTTTTAGCCTATTATCAAATGTTTCTCATTGACTCCGCTATCAGGCGTTTCGATTTAAAATGGACTAAAGCAAGCCGGAAAATGAACTCTTCTGTGCATTTTCCGGCGTAGTCTAAAGCCCTAAAACGAAATCGCAATAGCAGCGCTGCATTAGTCGTTATTTATTTCGTGGTTACTACTCATGGCGATAATGCCTTTTATGGTGTGTACAAGAAAATTTAATTCTGTTTCGTCAAGGCATGTTATTAAGCTTTGGATTTTCTTTCGTGTTGATTGCGGACCACTAGAGTCATCTTCTCTTACTGTCAGGCCGCCCATTTGGGGGCTAGAAAATAAGTGATCAACCGGTATATCAAAGGTTCTTGAAATTTTAGACAGCGTAACGGCAGTTGCGCCTCGCTCGCCTCTTTCAATGAGCCCCATGTGAGATGTTGTAAGTTCCATCATCTCTGCCAATTCGTCTCGTGTAAGCTTGCGAGACTCGCGTTCGATTCGAATGTTTTTTCCTATTACTTCGTCCAAGCGGGCTTTCTCCACGACTTTAGTCATAATTACCATCCCCGTTCTTTTAGTGGAGCTAATTCGTCAATCATATTATCAGTTATACTCGAACAGGCAAAGGCTCTAAATGAATTCATTAGGTGTAACATTTAGGCCTAAAACCAGGGAGTATGTTCGTAAGAGATATACGATTAGTACTTTTAGATGTCAATTCCTATGACTGACATATAACAACTACTCATTGTCAGGTTTCCTTTAAAGTGCTATAATTTTTACAAAATCTTAGACCCTGTCTTAGAAAAGGTGTTTGTGCCATGTCTGCTAAACCTGACCGCTCTGCATCCTCTAAACGAAAGCCCCGCGATCGAAAGGGGTCTACTCGCCGTAAATCCCCAAAAATTGACGCCCGTCCTGCGACAACCGTTCTGCACAGGGAAGTAAAGTGCTTAATCATGATTGCAGTGGGCCTATTACTTTTACTTAGTGTATTTGTGCCGGGTGCTATTGGTGTTGTTGGGCGGCTTATCGGTGCTTTATTTTTTGGGTTATTTGGTTTTGGGGCTTTTGTTTTACCTATCGCGCTTATTGCTGTGGCTGTTGCTATGCTGCTTTCACGCATGTCACAGCCGCCTGTGCTTATGTCTGTTTCGCTTCCCGTACTTATTCTCACCCTTTTACATATAATTAATGCGCCCGAGTTGATAGATTACGGGCTATTTGCGCGCATTGGCCATGCATATTCATATGGCGGGCCCTTTTCGGGTGGGATAATTGGCGCATTTTTTGGGGAATTGGTATTTATATTTCTTGGCCGTGTTGGGTCTATTTTGGTTCTGTCGGCCACAATTCTTATATTGGCGGTACTGCTTACAGGTCGATCCTTTGTTTACTGGATTGCCAAAGGCGCAAACGCCCTTGGCGACGCTGCCAACCGGGCAAAAGACCATTATACCCGCTTGCCGGAAGACATAGATTATGAAGATGATTACGATGAAGAGGACGATGAAATAGATGACACTCCTCCTGTTTCCTCACGCCGAAGCAGAAATGAATCCCTTGAAGCTATAAAAGCGTCGATGCCGGATTTAAGAGAAAGAAAGCCGTCGGTATATGATATTGAGGATAGCGATGAAAAAGATGATTTGCCCCAGGTGCGGCTGTTTCAAGAGGAATTAAACGGCACAAGTGATGATTCCAGTATGCCTAAAGATATAACAAGCCATTTATTTGCGAGGCGTGATGTTGACAGAGTGCGACCGGAAGTTCCGATATTTCCAGGCAATGAAGCAGACGATGTTGCGGATGGGGCATTGTATATGTCTGCCAATGCGCCGGTGGTAAAGGGCTTGGTAGATGTGCCGGATACAGGCGAAGCCCCCCAAGAACACGAACATATAATTGAAGCAGAACCTAGAATCGTTACCTTCCCTACGGCTGCTATGTCGGCACCCGTATCAAGCGTACGGCAGTCTCACGGCTCACAGGCTATCTCGTACGATACCACGCCCAGCTACGATGATTATAAGCTTCCGCCTCTGCACTTTCTTAACGAGCCTCCCGTTGTAAAATCAATGGCAGAGTCTCGTACTCAGATATTGGAAAACTCGCGCATATTAGAGGAAACTTTGCGCAGTTTTCGTATTGAGGCTAGGGTTGTTGAGGTCAGCGTTGGCCCTACTGTTACCCGGTATGATTTGGCACCCGGGCCGGGTGTTAAGGTTTCATCTATTGCCAATTTGACTAATGATTTGGCCCTTAGCTTAGCTGCCCAAGGCATTCGGATAGAGGCGCCTATTCCCGGTAAATCCGCTGTTGGGATAGAAATTCCCAATAAAGAGCCACAACCTGTATATTTGCGTGAGATCATCCAAGAGGAGCGTTTCGCGAGTTTTCCGTCAAAGCTGGCATTTGCCCTAGGCAAGGATATTGCAGGGGAGCCGGTAATTACAGATGTTGCCCGGATGCCTCATTTGCTTATTGCCGGTGCTACGGGTAGCGGTAAAAGTGTTTGCATTAATACGTTAATCGCGAGCCTGTTGTATAAGGCGCGGCCTGACGAGGTTAAGCTTTTGATGATAGACCCTAAAGTCGTGGAACTTAGTGTATATAACGGCATCCCGCATCTGTTAATACCCGTGGTTACAGACCCGAAGAAAGCCTCCGGCGCATTAAGCTGGGCGGTTGGTGAAATGGAAAACCGTTATAATATGTTTGCCGAAACCGGTTGCCGGGATTTAAAAGGTTTTAATATGGCAAGATCCAAAACTGGTGAAGCAGAACTGCCACAAATTGTAATAATAATAGACGAATTAGCAGACTTGATGATGGCTTGCAAGGGCGAGGTTGAGGAATCTATTTGCCGGCTGGCACAAAAAGCCCGGGCGGCTGGTATTCATTTAATAGTGGCTACTCAGCGGCCTTCCGTTGATGTTATTACGGGGCTTATTAAGGCTAATATCCCCTCCAGGCTGGCCTTTGCCGTGTCCAGCGGCACAGACAGCCGCACGGTACTTGACATGTACGGTGCGGAGAAACTTCTTGGTAAGGGTGATATGCTGTTTTCGCCAATGGGTAACAGTAAGCCTATGCGTATCCAAGGCGGGTTTATTTCCGATAAGGAAGTAGAAAACCTGGTCAGCTTCCTTAAGGCCCAGGCCCCTGTTGAGTATACCCAGCAGATGATTCAAGAGGTTACCATGCCCGGGAAGGCCGTAATCGAAGGCGATGTGGATGAATTTTTCCATGATGCGGTTGACTTTTTACTATCTAAAGGCAAGGCCTCTACCAGTATGTTACAGCGGCAGTTTAGGATTGGGTATAACCGTGCTTCACGGCTGATGGATGAACTGGAACTTAGGGGAATTGTAGGCCCCGAAGACGGTGTTAAGCCGCGCAAGGTCACAATTACCCGAGATGAGTATCAGGAGTTGTATGGGCGATGATAGATTCGATGACTGGAAATGAAAATAGGACTGAAGACATAGGAAATGCCTGCACGGATGTGGGCATTTCCTTTTGCGTGTATTTGGTAACATTGGGCTGCGATAAAAACCGTGTTGACAGCGAGGTTATGCTTGCCCGGCTAATGGGTACTAAGCGGTTTAACCCTGTTAACGAACCTGCAAAAGCTGATGTTATTATTGTTAACACATGCGGGTTTATTCGTGAAGCCACCCAGGAAAGCATTGACACTATTTTGGAAATGGCTTCGTATAAGTCGGATAGCGCTGCACCTTGCCGTGCGCTGGTAATTACCGGATGCATGTCTGAAAGATACAGGGATGATGCCCATGCTGCAATTCCCGAAGCCGATGCCATACTTGGGGTCAAGGATACAGACACAATTGTGCAAACTGTACTTGAGTTATTGGGGGAAGATAGCCTGGCGGCGGATAATTCCGGGTTTGACCGTGGGCTGTCCCGCTCTTATTTCCATGGGGGGCATGTGGCCCATGTGAAAATATCCGACGGTTGCGATAATGCCTGCACCTACTGCACTATTCCATCTATTCGCGGGGGGTATACCAGCCGGCCAATGCAGGAAATAGTCGCGGAATGCGAGGTATTACTAAGTTCCGGTGCGCGGGAGTTGGTGCTGGTGGCCCAAGATACCGCACTTTATGGGGTGGATTTATACAAAAAACCGTGTTTACATGAACTTATAAGGGCTATTGCCGGCTTGCCGGGCAAGCCATGGGTACGCCTAATGTACGCATACCCGGAGCATATTACCATGGAGATAATTAAGGCCATAGCAGAGTGCTCTAATGTATGCAGGTATATCGATATGCCTATACAGCACAGCGAAACCGATGTGCTAAAGCGCATGGGCCGCCCAAGCACAAGGGAGGGCTTGCTTAAGCTAATCCGCGATTTGCGGGAAAAGATACCAGGCATAGCAATCAGAACCACGCTAATGGTAGGCTTCCCCGGTGAAACAGTGGAAGATTTCCGTGGGCTGTATAATTTTACAAAGGAGGCTCAATTCGACAGGTTAGGGGTTTTCCCCTACTCCCGGGAAGACGGTACTCCTGCAGCCTTAATGCCCAGGCAGGTAAAAGACGAAGTAAAACACACACGGCGGGACAGGCTAATGCGCTTGCAGCAAAGAATCCACCATAGGAAGCAGCTGGCTAAAATCGGCCAAACTATAGAAGTGATAGTAGACGAAGCCCTGGAAACCGGTGAATATATAGGCCGCACCCAGCATGATGCATACGAGGTAGATGCGATTGTGCGCATTACCGCATCTACCGTACTAAACCCGGGAGATATCATATATGTTACCGTCACCGGCGCAGATGAATACGATTTACAGGGGGTACTGTGCAATGAACCTCCCAAATAAAATAACCATTGCCAGGGTATGTTTAATCCCGGTTTACTTATTTGTATACTTGGCCCAGCCCTTAAGCGAAATGCCTAATATGTGGCTGGCGCTTATTATTTTTTCGGTGGCGTCTATTACGGATGCCATTGATGGGTATATAGCCAGGCGGTACAAGCTTGTAAGCAATTTCGGGAAATTAATGGACCCTCTTGCAGATAAATTACTGGTTTCGGCGGCCCTTATAGCCTTTGTGGCCAGCGGTGCTTTACCTGCATGGGTTGTAGTTTTGCTTATCAGCCGGGAATTTTTTGTGTCAGGCCTGCGCCAGCTGGCGGTAGAGCAGGGCATAGTAGTTGCCGCGTCTTCCAGTGCCAAGTTTAAGACCATTACACAAATAGTGTTGGTTATATATATTCTTCTGCCCATACAGATGTTTAGGTTTGATTTTATTGTTACGGCACTTATTGTAGTGACTACACTGGCCAGCCTGTATTCGGGCATTGAATACGCGGTAAGAAACCGTGGGATTTTTGGTAGGAGGTAAGGGTTACATGACAGCAGAAGTAATGGGAATAGGTACGGAGTTACTGCTTGGTGATATAGCAAATACCAATGCACAATTCATGTCCCAGCAGCTTGCGGCTCTGGGGATATCGGTGTACGGGCATACTGCCGTTGGGGATAATCGCACACGGTTAATTGCCGCATTGGAACATGCCTTTAGTAAAGCCGATATGATAGTAGCCTGCGGCGGCCTTGGCCCTACCCTTGATGATATTACCAAGGAGGTATCGGCGGAGTACTTCGGCCGTAAGATGGTACTTTGCGAAAATTCCTGGCAAGCCATACAAAGGCGTTTTGCAGGGCGCAAACTGCCTGAAAGTGTAGTACGTAACGCCATGGTACCGGAGGGCTGCACTATACTGCCCAACAGCCACGGCAGCGCCCCCGGGGTATGCCTGGAGCAAGACGGCAAAACCCTGATTCTGCTGCCTGGCCCTCCTCATGAGTTAAAACCCATGTTTACGGAACATGTGGTTCCTTTTTTGCGTAAAAAAACAAATGTGGTCTTTGTTTCCCGCAATCTAAAAATAGTTGGCATAGGCGAAAGCCAAGTTGAAACGGTTTTAACAGATTTAATAAAGGCTCAAACCAACCCAACTATAGCGCCATATGCCAATCTTACTGAAATGGCACTAAGAATAACTGCCTCCGCCCAGGATGAAGCCGCTGCAAAAAAACTGATTGACCCCGTTGCCGCTGAAATATATAACCGTCTGGGCCAAAATATCTACGGTGAAGACGATGCCTGTATGGCCAAGATTATTCTCACACAGCTGGAAGGCCAAAACCAGACACTAGCCATAGCCGAATCATGCACCGGCGGGCTTTTAACATCTGCGTTTGTGGATATACCCGGTTCGTCCAGTGTAGTACTTGAGGGTATGGTTACTTACAGTAACGCTGCAAAAACCGCACGGTTAGGTGTTTCGGAAGATACGCTTGCGGCATATGGGGCGGTAAGCCCCCAAGTGGCGGCAGCCATGGCAGAAGGCATTGCGTATACATCCGGGACAGGCATAGGCATAAGCACCACAGGCGTAGCCGGGCCAGGCGGCGGTACTGAGGATAAGCCTGTTGGGCTGGTATATGTAGGCCTGCACATAAAGGGTATTGGCACCCAAATCAAGGAGTTGCGCTTGATTGGCGATAGAAACGAAATCCGGGCCAGAGCGGTAGTAGCGGCAATGGACATGCTGCGGCTGGCACTAAAACAAGATGAGTTTTGATGATACCGACAAAAGCAATCAACCCTAGCAGTTGTAGGCTTTTCAACTTGTATAACAATAATACACAAAAACATACAGCACCAAATAAGAAAGGATGCAAACTATGCCACCAAAAAAAGCAAGCACCAAGACAAAACCCAAACCAATAACCAACACCGACCCGGTAGCAGCCAAGGAAGAAGCCCTACAAAACGCCCTTGCCAACATAGAAAAACAGTTTGGTAAGGGCGCGGTAATCAAAATGGGAGATATCCCTCACGTGGATATCCCGGTAATTACCACAGGGATACTGTCCGTAGATGTAGCTTTAGGAGTAGGCGGTATCCCCAAAGGCCGCATAGTGGAAATTTACGGCCCGGAATCCTCCGGGAAGACGACTCTGGCCCTGCATGTAGTAGCTGAATGCCAAAAGCTAGGCGGGGTAGCGGGTTACGTAGATGCTGAACACGCACTGGATCCAATCTATGCAAGGAAACTGGGCGTAAACATTGACGAACTTTACATCTCACAACCCGACGACGGCGAACAGGCCCTGGAGATTGCAGAGGCCATGGTACGTTCTGCCGCAATAGACATAGTAGTAGTAGACTCCGTAGCTGCACTGGTGCCCCGCAGTGAAATAGAAGGGGAAATGGGTCAATCTTCTGTAGGCGTTCAGGCCCGATTAATGTCCCAGGCCCTTAGAAAGCTAACGGGTATCACCAACAAAACCAACTGTATAGTAATCTTTATCAACCAACTCCGGGACAAAATAGGCGTAACCTACGGCAGCCCGGAAACTACTACCGGCGGCCGAGCACTAAAATTCTATTCCTCTATTCGTGTAGATATCCGCCGTGCCGAAGCCATTAAAACCGGCGAAATGACTGTAGGCAACCGTACAAAAATCAAAATTACCAAAAACAAGGTAGCCCCGCCCTTCAGGAATTGCGAAGTAGATATTATGTATGGCGAAGGCATCTCAAAAGACGGCGACCTGCTGGACTTAGGTGCACAACTAAACCTGGTAAACAAAAGCGGTTCATGGTATTCCTACGGTGAAACCCGCTTGGGTCAAGGCCGGGAAAACGCCAAGCTATATCTTAAAGAACACCCGGAAATTATCCGCGAAATAGAAAACGCCGCCCGCGCCCACTACGGCATGAAGCCTATAGAAGCCCTAACCGCCCCAGAAAACTATGTAAGTGTTGACCCAGTGGCATTGGCAAGCGACGAAATCGACGATTCCCTGGAGATAGAACTGCTGGACGTTGATATGGATGATGAGGAATATTAAACGAATTTAAATCTATCTAGGCGTTTCGATTTGAAATGGGCTGAGGCTACGCCGGAAAATGCGGTGCTTCAATGCGTTTTCCGGCGTAGCCTGAAGCCCCATTTCAAACGAAACGCTATATATAGGTTTATGTCATGGATTTATTGTGGATGCAATAGCAGATGCTCCAATAGAGAACACCACTAATAAAGATATAAATAAACCAAAAATTCTTATTTTCAATACAAACACCTCCAAAACGTTTTTGCATACTATTTGTGTTTATTCAAACCGCATTTGGTCTGTTATATCCCACATCATGTACACATGCGGGCTGTCGCTATAGTCGTGATGGATGGCGAAGAAATGCCGCTCTCCATGTGCATCGTAAAATGAAATCCCACTTCCCGGCAAAGTGCCGCGGCTCATAAATCCGTAGATATGCAACCCATCTAATGGGGTAAGAGTGTCTGTTATATCATGAGATTCAATTAAGATGAGGGTAGGTTCTTCAGCTTCGTTATCCCAATCACATTCAAAACGAATCAACGAAACATTGAAAATAGGCTCTGTTACTACAATCAGCATGTTGTCGCCGTATACCCCTGTCCCCATAAAATCGTATGGTCTATCGAATGAAGCACAAACCTCTCAAGGTCAACATCTTCTGCCCGGTGAATAGAAAGTATCATGCTTCCGTGGACTACATCCAGTCCCTGCCATGTATCGAAATCTTGAGTAGGTTCAGCTATATGCAATTGACCAAACCCGCTGTCAATTTTGCCGTCTATTAAGGTAAACCGGTATATTATTGTCGGCATTTCACCGCTGGGGGTATACCCATGAACATATGTTGATACAACTGTTTCAATTACGGCGCGGTTGCCCTCTTGCTCAATAAGTGTATGGGTTGCCGTTGCCCAATCCGGGCGAGCCGACCATTCCGGCTGGACAAAAATATACAGATAACCGTCATATTCTTCAAAGCCGGTCCATCCAAAAAGATAGACATATTCTCCAACCATAAATTCCATAGTAACATTACATTCGGCAAACCGGCCTTCGTCCAAGCCTCTGTTTACCCATGCTTGTGTGTAGAATTGCAGTAAGTAAGTGCCAATGTCACTCACGCTTTCAAACCCCGATGATGGCAAAACAATAGCATAACCCCTTGAAAGAGGATGATGGGCGGGTGCTATTTCTTCGTACCAAGGATTCCAGTTTCGCCTAGAATCGTCAATATGACCCCATTCAAATGTATGGTGGGATGCCCACCATTCGTTCCAAAAATTGCCTGCGGCGGCGATGGTTGCGCCAAGTTCATCTATTGTCCATTCACGCGGTGCCTCGGGTGTAGGTGTTGGCTCTGGGGTTGGCGGCAGAGCAGTACTTGGCTGTGGTGTTGGTTCTTCGTAAACATTGCCATTACCACCGCAAGCCGTAAAAGCAAGCAGCATAGCTGCCAATATAACCAAGGAAAATACATATTTTTTCAAAACAAATTTCTCCAATCTGCCAATTATAGTGCATTCAATTGAGAATGACGGTTTTTGTCATTCTTAATTGAATCACTTTCCGAAGCCATAGCAATTTCAATCCCGCATTTTGGATTGAAATTGCTATACAGGCGATTCCATCATCAACCCAGCATGAAAATCGCTTTTGTCGATATCATCAAAACCGGAAAAAGGTTGTCCATTTGTATCAAAACCGGATTTTAGTATGCATCAGTATAGCATAGGCGCGAATCCCCCCTCAAGAACAGCTTTAGAGCCTATCCAGGGAATAAGCAGCTTCGCGCCTTTGCACAGATTTTCCGCATTGCCGCGTCGGCACTTCCTAGCTTGCCCAAGCGTCGTCAGCACCTCCTTGCACTGCGAAAAATCTGTGCAAATTCGCTTCGCTGTTATTCCTGGATAGGCTCTTAGTTTTGAGGGTAATGTCGCATATTCTGATTGCTTGTATTTACTTCACTGAAACCCTATAATAATGCGGAGTTCCAACACTTCAGCTAATGGTTAACGGAAGTTGGGGCAGTTTTTGTAAATTTGACTTTATCTACTTTGACCACAGAGAGGATGATTAAAATGCACGCAGCAATCGGAGAAATAAAAATCTTTGCCGCTAATGCCAATAAGAAACTAGCCACATCCATTGCCGGCAATTTAGGCATTAAGCTTGGCAAATCGTCTGTGACACAATTTTCAGACGGGGAGATTAATATGCGTGTGCTGGAAACGGTGCGCGGTGCGGATGTTTTCATTGTCCAGTCAACGTCTCCCCCTGTTAACGATAATTTAATGGAACTTTTGATTATGCTTGACGCTATGCGCCGCTCTTCTGCCGGGCGTATTACAGCGGTTATTCCGTATTACGGCTATGCCAGGCAGGATAGAAAGGCCCGTTCCCATGACCCTATTAGCGCAAAACTTGTGGCGGACCTTCTTACGGAAGCCGGTGCGGACCGTATCCTCTCTATGGACTTGCATAGCCCGCAAATTCAAGGTTTTTTTAATATCCCTCTTGACCATATGAAAGGTGTATACCACTTCGCGGACTATGTAAAGCAAAGCTTCGGCGACGACCTTTCGGATGTGGTAATAGTCTCGCCGGACTTAGGCAGCGTTGCCCGTTGTAACGATTTTGCGGGTTTACTGGGCAGTAAAGTGCCGCTTGCTATAGTGGACAAGCGGCGCCCCCGCGATAATGAATCGGAAGTGGCGCATTTTATCGGTGATGTTAAAGATAAAATTGCCATCTTGCTTGACGATGTGCTTTCTACCGGCGGCTCCTTGTGTAATGCCGCCCAAACTGTGAAGGAAAACGGTGCCCGTGCTGTTTATGCCTGTATTACCCATCCGGTGCTTTCCGGCGGCGCTGTCAGGCGTATAGAGGAATCCGCTTTGGAGGAAGTGGTTTTCTTGGACACAATCGAAATCAAACCCGAAATACCCCATGAGCGGATTACATTGGATTTGACAGTAACATCAGATTTCACAGGTTCGCCTCGCCTGCGCAAGCCTGAAAATGAGAGGAACGGCCCTAAAATAAAGGTGCTGTCTGTGGCCGAAACCTTGGCAAAAGCCATAGATTGCATCCATAATGGGAAGTCTATTGGCGAACTTTTTAAGGTTATTCTCCCGCTTTAAAGACACCCCTCCGCTCAAAGGATGTAATATGCGTATAATAATCGGCCTGGGTAACCCCGGCAAAGCCTACCAAGGCACCCGCCATAATGTAGGATTCGACACAATAGACAAACTTTGTAACGACCTGGATATTAAACTAAAGCCCCACCGCCGTTTCCGCGCTCATGTAGGTGACGGTCGAATGGGGCAATCTGCCGTGCTGATGGTTAAGCCTCAAACTTATATGAACCTAAGCGGCCAATCCGTCCAGGCAATATTGGCGTTTTACAAGCTGCCCCCATCAGAGATTATTGTTGTGTACGACGATATCAGCCTGCCGGTGGGGGATATTCGCGTACGCGAAAGAGGCAGCGCCGGTGGGCAAAAAGGCATGGTGGACATACTTGCCCGGTTGGGGACGGACGAGTTTCCCCGGGTGCGCATAGGCATTGGCAATAAACCAGAAAACAGGGATTTGGCAGATTATGTGCTAAGCCGCTTCGCAAAATCGGAACGGGAGGCTATTTCTCAGGGTATAGCTGCGGCCGGGGAAGCTGTGGGGCTTATATTGAGTGACGGCACGGCCACAGCTATGAATGAGTTTAACCGGAGGTTGAAGGTATGACTACAAACAATGCAGCGCGCTAATCATATCTGCCCCTGTATATTGGCGAAACGTTCCGGCGCAGCTTAAAGCTGTTTTTGATAGAACATATGGGATGAAAAATTCCCCGCTAAGGGGTAAGTTAGGCGGGGCCATTGCCGTTGGCAGGGGTTCCGGCTCGGGGCAATCAATTGTGCTTAACGTGATATACAATTTCTATCTTTCCAGCGGTGCGCTATGCGTACCCGGCGAACTTAACGGTGTTAACGCCGTTGCCGATAAGCCGGGTGATATTCTAAGTCAACCCCGCAGGCTAGAGCAAGCTCGTGTGCTGGGCAGGAATATTTTAGGATATGTAAAGACGTGACAAACTCGCCACGCCGGGACGGGTAACCGCAACGCAGTGAGGAAGCGAAGTGGGGCATTGCCCCGCAAAGGGTTGGGGGTTTGTGGGCAGCGCCCCCATTAAAAAGGAGGACTATATGGAATACACAATTTTTGGCAGAACCGGCCTAAAAGTAAGCCGTACAGGCTTTGGCTGCATACCAATTCAGCGTATATCATACGACGAAAGCACGGCCCTGCTTAAGCGGGCATATGAAGGCGGTATCACTCTATACGACACCGCCCACGGCTACACAACCAGCCAAGACAGAATAGGCACCGCCCTTTCCCACGTACGGGACAACCTGGTGCTATGTACAAAATCCAGCGCCAAAACCCCAGAGGACTTAATGGCCCACCTGGATAACAGCCTTGACAAACTTAGGACAGACTATGTAGATATTTTCCAATTTCATAACCCCGGCTTTGTGCCGCGCCCCGGCGGGGAGGACGGCCTTTATGATGCCCTTGTAAAAGCACAATCTGCCGGAAAAGTCCGTTTTATAGGCATATCCCAGCACAAGTATAAGTTTGCACTGGAAGCGGTACAGTCCGGCCTATACGACAGCTTGCAATACCCATTTTCCTATCTATCCTCTGACGAGGAACTTGAACTAACTAACCTATGTAAGAGCCAAGGTGTAGGAATACTGGGCATGAAGGGCCTGTGCGGCGGTATACTTTCCAACGCAACGGCAGCATTCGCATTCTTGCGCCAGTATGAAAACATCGTGCCCATATGGGGCATAGAAAGAATGGGCGATTTAGAAGAATTCCTTTCATGCGAGCAAAACCCGCCAAGCTTAGACGAGGCTATGATGCAGGTCATAGAAAAAGATAGGTCTGAACTAAAAGGCAGCTTTTGCCGTTCATGCGGGTACTGCCTGCCATGCCCTGCCAAAATCCCATTGCCCCAAGCGGCTCGTATGTCGTTTTTACTTGGCCGCACATTAAAGGAAAAATTTTTAGGCGAGGAATGGCAGCAACATATGCGCAATATAGATAACTGCATATCTTGCGGCAGCTGCACGGCAAAGTGCCCATATGAACTTGATGTGCCTAAACTAATTAAACACCAGCAAAAGCTATACTTTGAAGGGCTAGGCCAATGACCAACCTCGAATACAGCACCATCGAGTCATACATGAAAACCCAAATGCAAGACGTCGCTCACGACCCGCATCATGTTTACCGGGTGCTAAACGCGGCAATAGATATCGCAAACCATGAAAACGGTGCTTGTACGGATGTACAAGCACCGTCTGGAATACAGAACCAGGTTGACATTAGCGTTTTGAAAACAAACTGTTCCCCAGTGGACACAAACGTCCTGATAGCCGCCTGCCTACTGCACGACATAGGGCGCGAGCAGCAAGCCGCAGACCCCAAGCTATGCCACGCCCAAATAGGAAGCGAAATGGCATATGATTTTCTGCTATCCCTAAACTGGCCAAGGTCAAAAGCCCGGCATGTAAAAGAATGTATAAGGGCTCACCGCTACCGCAGCGAAGCACCACCCGAAAGCATTGAAGCAAAAATTCTGTTCGACGCCGATAAACTGGAAGCATGTGGCGCTATAGGCATTGCAAGGACGTTAATCTACCAAGGCCAAGTACTTGCGCCATTATATTCTTTAGATGATGAGGGCAAAATTATTACACTGGGAGGTGAAAAACAATATAAGTCATCGTTTTTCCAGGAATATAATTTCAAACTTGCAAATGTTTACGGCACTTTCTTCACGGCGCGGGCAAAAGAAATCGCTACAAGGCGGCAAAAAGCCGCGTTTGATTTTTACAACAGCCTGTATGATGAAATCAGCACAACGCACTCAAGTTTATACCAGTATGCCATTATTGAAGAAGATTATTTTGGTATGCTTTAAATAACATTATGTACAATGGAAGCAAGTGCTAAAAATAGTTCCCTGCTCCCTACTCTTTCCTAAAACATATTACCGGTCTTAATCAGTGAATCCACAAATGCCTGCATTTCGTCCTTGCTTTGTATCATATGGGTGTGCTCAATTATCCGTATTTGCGCAGGCTCTGGCAAGCTGTAAAAATAGTCCTTCGCGGCTTGGTTTTTGGTAAGAGCTATATCCAGGCCCATTGGCATATCCGGGGCATAGATTTTATTGCTGTTTATGTCCATTTTATCCTCCAAACTTCATTACTATTATGACGATTCAATCCGGTTTATCATGTGCAAAGAAATATTTTTTATGCGCAAGACGAATATAATTTCATAAAGGATGGATTACAAATGAAAGATTTAATTATTAAGAATCTAGGCGATATCAAACCCATTACCATTAATAATTACGGCGGTAAAAATAGTTTCATAGCGAAGCCTGTTATCCCATGGGAAGATGTAAGCACATGCTCGGCGGCTTTTATTGAAGTGCCTGTAGGCCAATGCTCTTATGTAAATCACTGGCATAATATTAGTGAGGAAATTTTTTATATCATCAGCGGTAAGGGAAAATTGCGCACCTTTTATGGCGAAAAAGATGTAAAGGCCGGTGACATGATATGTTTTCCAACCGGTGAAAAAGGCGTCCATGCCATTGCTAATGCCTCTGATACTGAATCCTTGGTTTATATCGATTTTGCATCAAACCCCAAAACAGATATTGCAATAGAGCCTGACACTAATCAAGTCGCAGTTTATGGAGAACATATCTCCACCATGACTCTTGATATACCCAAGCAAAAAAAATGAGCTATATCAGCCACATAAGCTTCCCAACCGCAAACCAAGAATCAGATTTCATTTGCGGCATAAGGGGAACCAGCTACGATACATTCTACCCATTTAGGGTATTGTCCGCCCGCGGCCGCGGCCTGGAGAGGCTCGACTTTGAACCCATAACAATACTGTATGGCGGCAACGGCTCGGGCAAGTCTACGGCCCTTAACATAATAGCGGAAAAACTTGCAATAAAGCGCGATTCCGTATTCAATAAGTCCAATTTTTACAAAGACTATCTAAACATGTGTAAAGTTAAGCTAAGCGGCAACCTCCCACAATCCAGCCGCATAATCACAAGCGACGATGTATTCGATTACATGCTAAACATTCGCAACATAAACGAAGGTATCGACCAAAAACGTGAAGAAATTTTTAAGGACTACCTGGATACCAAAAATTTAAAATTTCAAATCCAATCCCTTGAAGATTACGAGCAGTTGAGTAAAATAGTAAAAACACGCACTCAAACCCAGTCCAAATATGTACGGGGTGAACTAATGAACAATATTGCGGAATACTCCAACGGCGAAAGCGCGTTTAAATATTTTACAGAAAGAATCACCGATGACAGCCTATATATACTAGACGAACCTGAAAACAGCCTGTCTCCAAAATACCAATTAGAACTGGCCCGGTTTATAGAGGATTCTGCCCGGTTTTACAACTGCCAAATCATAATGGCAACCCACTCACCTTTCCTGTTGGCTTTAAACAGTGCCAAGGTTTACGACCTGGATGCAAGCCCCGCCAGAGTAAGACACTGGAAAGAACTTGAAAATATACGCATATACCATGAATTTTTCAGCAAGTTAGACAAAAAAGGATGAAGCCATGAACATAGCCGTGTTTGCATCTCATGGCGGCTCTGACTTACAGGCGATAATAGATGCCTGCAAGCAGGAGCGCATAAATGCTAATGTTTGTGCCGTTATTAGTAATAATAGCGGTTCGTTTGCGTTAAAAAGGGCAAGGGATAGTGGTATCCCCGCATTCCATTTAAGCCAGAAAACCGCTAAAACCCCCGACTTGCTGGAAAAGGCGATACTGGATGTCCTAACTAAGAACAACGCACAAATTATATTCCTTGCAGGGTACCTAAAGAAGCTTGGCCCCACAATATTACGGGCATATGAAAACCGTGTATTCAACATCCACCCTTCCCTGTTGCCAAAATACGGCGGCAAAGGAATGTATGGGCTTAACATACACACCGCAGTAATAGCCGCAAAAGAAACCGAAACCGGCATAACCATACACCGGGTTAGCCATGAATACGATACCGGCGAAATTATAGCCCAGACAAAAGTCCCGGTACAAGAAAACGACACCCCAGAAACACTATCCGCAAGGGTGCTGGAACATGAACATGTATTCTTAGTAGAAACCTTAGCTAAAATTATAAGGAGTTTGAGTAATGACAAACTTATCCCATGCCCTGCTGGCCCCCCTAAAGGAATCCGCCCCCTTTAACAACCTGATAGAAAAACTTAGCAACACCCCAAAAACCTGTTGGGTAACAGAAGCAGTAGATTCGCAAAAATGGCATTTAACCGCGGCTTTGCTGCAAGCAACTAATCGCCCGGCCTTAGTAATAGCCTCGTCGGAACTTAAAGCCAAGGCCATATATGAGGATTTATATTATTTCTTCCGGGAGTCCTGCAGCATCTACCCCAGCCGGGACATGATATTCTACGCGGCAGATGTTAAAAGCGTAGACATAACCCGCCAGCGCTTGCGGGTGCTGGATAAAATTGCAACTCATACCCAACCAATAATAATACTTTCAGCTGAGGCGTTACTTGACCGCATGGTCCCCCCGGCTGTTTTCCATGCTAATAAGCTGGCCCTTTCAGTTGGTGATATTGCGGAGCCTGAAGCGGTAATCCGCAAGCTTTCTCAGATGGGTTACGAGCGTAGTAACTTGGTGGAAGGCCCCGGGCAATTTGCGTTAAGGGGCGGCATATTGGATATTTATCCGGCAGTGGCTAAGTACACTACCCCAGGCGGTGGCTCTGCCAGTGGAAGTGAAAGTTCTTCCACAATTGAAGGGGGTGCGAAGCAATCCAAAGACAGCGAAAACATGAGTCTGCATCCCCCCGCCAGCAATGACATGGATGCCCAGCCTCACAACAATGAATACGACTTAACCGAAGGCCAGGCCCTTCGCATAGAATTCTTTGGAGATGATATAGACTCCATACGTGTAGTAGACGCCCTTTCCCAGCGTTCAATAGAAAACGCCAGTTCCTTCCAGCTGTACCCCGTCCGTGAAATGGTCTTCGACGCCCCTACCCTTCGGGCCGCAATAAAAAAAATAGAAAAATCCTTCAAAACCCAGCAATCCGCCTTAGAGTCCAAGGGCTTTAAAAAAGAAGCCCAAACCCTGAAAGACACCATTGGCGAAACCCTTGACCGCTGGACCAGTACTAGCACTTCTCAAGCCCTAAGCATAAGCGCCGACGCATTCTTCCCATTTTTTTACCATGGCAGCTGCAACCTCCTGGATTACCTCCCCCAAAACAATCTAGTAATCTTAGACGAGCCAAACCCCATAGCCCTGCACATGGAAACCGCCCAGTCCGAATACACCGACAGCATAAGCCATCGCCTAATGGCCGGCCGCCTGCTGCCCGAGCAAGCCGACGTAATGCTAACTTGGCATGAAGTCCTGCACAAAACCCAGGCATTCTCCCGCCTGCTGTTATCCTCTATGACACAAAATTTATTGGAATTTAACCCGGCCCCTCCCATGACCCCGGTACACGCCCGTACGGCAGGCCCCCTGCGCCACAAACCCTCGGAGTTAAAACAAGACCTATCTACCCTCATGACCCAAGGCTACCGGATTGCAATAATGGCCGGCCCCAGGCGCCACGGCCAGCAACTGGCCGACGCAATAACAGACCTAGGCCTGCTGGCCCGCTACACAGACAGTTTAGAGGGCGCAAACCTCCCCCAAAACCTAATAACTATAACCCGTGGGGTTCTGTCTGCCGGATTCGAATACCCTGACCTGAAACTGGCCGTAATAACCGACAAGGAACTGTTCACCCAAGAAAAAACCCGCCGCCGCAAGCATCGTAAGCAAAAAAACGCGGAGAAAATCAGCCATTTTTCAGACTTGCGTATAGGCGACCACATAGTCCACGACAACCACGGCATAGGAATATTCAAAGGCATCGAGCAAATAGTGTCTGACGGCCTAAGCCGAGACTATCTAAAGCTGGAATATTCCGACGGAGGCAACCTATACGTCCAAACCTCTCAAATGGACCTAATTCAAAAATATATCGGCGGCGAAAACGCAAAACTTAGCAAACTAGGAGGCGCCGACTGGGCAAAAGCCAAAGCCCGCGCCCGGCAGGCAGTAGAAATACTGGCAGCAGACCTAATAAACTTATATGCAAAGCGCATGGCCGCAAAAGCCCATGAATACAGCCACGATACTGTATGGCAAACAGAATTTGAGGCCCAATTCCCCTACTCCGAAACAGATGACCAGCTTTCCGCAATAGAAGACGTAAAACGGGACATGGAATCCCCAAAAGTAATGGACCGCCTGCTATGCGGCGACGTTGGTTACGGCAAAACAGAAGTAGCTATCCGTGCCGCCTTCAAAGCTGTGCAAGACAATAAGCAAGTAGCCTATCTTGTCCCCACTACGATTTTGGCCCAGCAGCACTACCAAACCTTCGCCTCCCGAATGAAGGACTATCCCATAACAGTAGAACGTCTATCTCGTTTCCAAACCAAAAAAGAGCAGCAAATAGCCATTAAGAACCTAGAAAAAGGCCTCTCCGACATTGTAATAGGCACCCACCGCCTGCTGTCTAAAGACGTGAAATTTAAAGACCTTGGCTTAATAATAGTAGACGAAGAACAGCGCTTCGGCGTAGGCCATAAAGAAAAATTAAAGGAACTTCGAGCCGATGTAGACGTACTAACCCTAACCGCCACCCCAATCCCACGTACGTTACATTTCAGTCTAACCGGTATCCGGGACATGAGCATACTTGACGAGCCCCCGGAGGCAAGGCAACCTATCCAAACCTATGTAATGGAGCATAACGCCGAGTTCGTACGAGACGCAATAAACCGGGAATTGGCCCGGGGCGGCCAAGTCTACTACCTGCATAACCGGGTACGCAACATAACCGAAGAAGCTACCCGAGTTCAAACTCTGGTTCCCGACGCCAGGGTGGCCTATGCCCATGGCCAAATGTCTGAAACTGAGCTTGAAAACATCATGCAAGACTTTATAGACGGGGAATTAGATGTGCTGGTATGCACCACAATAATAGAAACCGGCCTGGATATTTCCAATGTAAACACAATAATAATCCAAAACGCGGACTTTATGGGCTTATCCCAGCTATACCAGCTTAGGGGCCGGGTAGGCCGAAGCAGTCGCCTCGCTTATGCATACCTGATGTACCGCCGCGACAAAGTGCTAAAAGAAGAAGCCGAAAAACGCTTGCAAACTATCCGTGAGTTTACGGAGTTTGGCGCGGGCTTTAAAATCGCAATGCGCGACCTGGAAATACGTGGCGCCGGTAACCTATTGGGCGCACAGCAGCACGGCCATATGGACTCCGTAGGCTACGACATGTACTGCAAGCTATTGGCCGAAGCTGTAGGGGACCTAAAAGGCACTCCGAAGGATGTAATATACGAGACAACAATAGACATAAGCATAGACGCGTACATCCCTGACCGCTTCATCCCAGACGAGCAGCAAAAGCTGGAAATCTACAAAAAAATCTCAATGATAAATAGCCAGCAAGACTACTACGACACCCAGGAAGAAATAGAAGACCGCTACGGCAACCTACCCGCCCCGGTAACAAACCTGTTAAACGTAGCCCTAACAAAAGCCAAGGCCCGGAAGCTTGGGGTGCTATCCATAGCCGAAAAGGAAATGCATGTAGGCCGTAACACGATAATAACCTTCCGGCCGGATGCTTCTGTAGACTTGGAAAAACTAACGGCAACATTGGCCAAAGATTCTAATCGACTGCTGTTTACCATGGCCCCAAACCCCTATATCACCATCCGCGCTTTAAAAGACGATAAACCGGCAAAAGATGGCGGTGTATCCCGGTTGCAAGGTATAACCAGTTTACTTGAGGCGTTAATGTAGATAAGCAATTTACTCACATCAGGAGGCCCGCCATGATTAATTCCCCAATAATAGAAAAATTCAAATCCCTAATGCCATACTTCCTGCTGGCAGTACTAATAATAGCCGTATACAGAATTTCAGGAGAACTGCGCTTCCTGGTTGATTTTGTAAGATGGGCATGGGGCGTAATGTCGCCGTTTTTCTACGGTTTTTTACTTGCGTATGTAATAAACATCCCATGCGGCAGCATACAAAGGCTAATAATGAAAACCAAAGACGAATTTAATATGGAAAACAATTTCATAGTCAAGCGCAGAAAAAGCATAAGCCTATTAACAGTAATGCTGGTACTTGCCATTATAATTATGCTATTACTAAACTGGATAATCCCCGCCATAGTAAGCAGTGTTATATTACTTATAGACTCCGTTGCAGACAATTGGGAAAATGTTGTAGAACTAATAGACAATTTCAACGACCTAGAGATACTGGATATACAAATAAGTGAAGAAGTCATATTTAACTGGTTATGGGGTGCAATTGGGAATATTGGCATAGACAGGCTGGTAGCCCCCTTTACCGCTATAATGGGCGCCGCAAACGTAGTATTCAGGGGCTTAATAGCCTTTATAGCGTCTATTTATATCATGATTGAAAAGGAACGCTGCAAGGCCTATATTGATAAGCTGCTAAGGATTTTTACCACAGTAAAATTCCGCACCACAGTAAAAGAAATTTTTGGCGGGCTAAATAAAAACCTCAGGCAATATATCCATACCCAAACCATTGGCGGAATAATACTCGCTGTAATGTCTATGATAGCGCTTATTATAATGGGTTCCCCATTTTTCTTGCTTATTGGGATAACATTATGGATAGCTAACTATATCCCCTACTTCGGCTCGATAGTTGCCACAATAGTTGCAATACTAATTGTGGCCTTTGACCAAGGTATTACCATGGGGCTTATAGCGGCTGTGGCGCTACTATTAATCCAACAGGTAGAAGTAAATATAATCCAGCCAAAACTTATGAGTGACGCCTTTTCTATGAGCCCACTGCTGGTAATAATCAGCATAAGTATAGGCGGGGCAATAGGTGGCATACTAGGTATGATTGTGGTAATCCCTATTGTGGCAGTATTGAAAGACATGTTTGAAGGCATAGTTGCATATTATGAACGCAAGAAGTTTGGTAATCTATCCTTGCATCCTGAACATGAGGAGTAAATGTGCTATACATATGTATGATTGTGAGGAAAAACATGGAGTTTATCAGGAAAATATTCACACGGCTTAATATTACCGTAGCTATGGTTGCGCTCCAGGCAATTATCTATGTGGTTTTTATTAACCGGTTTATTTACCTGCTGCCCTTTGTAACAATTATAAGTTACTTGATGAGCATAATAATCGTGCTATGGCTTGTAAAGAAAGATGAATCCGCAGCATTAAGAATCAGTTGGATTTTGGTTGTGGTAGTGCTACCCATTTCCGGCGTAATACTATACATGCTTTTTGGCAACAGCTACCCCTCCAGGAAAATAAGGGTGCACTTAGAACGGGAGGGTAACGAAACGGTCAAGCTGCTGCCTGCCGGTTGCCACCTTAAAGATAGCCGTACAGAAGGCAGCTTAAAATACATAAGCCGGTCTGCGTCATATCCCGCTTATGAAAATACCGAAACTAAGTACTACCCCCTTGGCGATCTGATGTTTGAAGATATGCTGGAAGAACTGTCAAAGGCAAAAAAATTCATATTTATGGAATATTTCATTATAGAAGAAGGACAAATGTGGAATCAAATCTTGGAAATTTTGCTGCAAAAGGCTGATGAAGGTGTAGACGTAAGGCTAATCTTCGATGATTTGGTATCTCAGCTGCTATTTACAAATAGTTTCGTGTCCAATCTCCGCACTAAAAAAATAAAAACTGTAAGATTTAACCCTATCTCCCCCCTATTCCGCCCGGTAATGAACAACCGCGACCACCGCAAGCTAATGCTGATAGACGGCCACACAGGCTTTACCGGCGCCGTAAACATAGTTGATGACTCCATTTACCCAAGCGAACGCTTTGGCGTATGGAAAGATACCGGCATACGCCTAAAAGGGGACGCAGTATGGAGTTTCACATTAATGTTTCTGGAGATATGGAACAGCTTTTGCAAGCCGGAAGAGTTAATAAGGGATTACGCAACATATAAAAACACCCAAACCCACAAAACCGACGGCATAGTGGTACCTTACGGAGACTCACCTTTTTTAAGCGAGCGTATAGGGGAAAATGTATATATTGACATTCTAAACCAGGCCAAAAATTATGTATATATCTTCACACCATTTTTAATCATAAGCGAGAAAATGATTTACGCCCTGCAAATGGCGGCAAAAAGAGGGGTAGACGTACGCATTGTGCTGCCCGGTAAATACGACTGGAAACGGGCTATAGTCCAGAGGGTATCCCGCTCGTATTACAAATACCTGCATAAGGTAGGCATAAAAATATACGAAAGCCCAACAGGCTACTTACACGCCAAAAGCTTCGTATGCGACGATATTATTGCGGTAGTAGGCACGGTTAACCTGGATTACCGCAGCTTATACCTGCACTTCGAATGCGCTACCCTGCTGTATAAAACGGCCTCAATACAATGTATAAAAGACGACAACCTAAAAACCATAGCCGAAGGAATAGAAATTATTAACGATGGCAGGCGCCGTATTGGCAGGTACTTTTTCGATGCGGTTATTCATCTGTTTGCACCGGTTTTGTAGGGGAAATGGGGCTGAGGGCCAGACTGCTCTATTCCCATCGGAATTTCTTGGGAATGTTCAGATGCTTCTGAATACTACCCGCAAAATAGCACTTAACCTGGTTCGGCTTTTCAAATCACATAACTGCTCCAAAAATACTGCTCTTTCTGATTTGCTTAACGTAACTTGTTTGATACTCAGCATCTTGCCGACTTTCTTCGATTCTTTCGGCTTTATCCAGGTTTTTACTCTGATTAGGTGCTTCTGTTTTGTTTGGCTCTTGGCAACTTTTTTGTGTTTAACAAAACATCCAATGTTTCTCCGTACAAAAACCGCAATGCTGAGCTATAGGTGTTGACGGCTGCCGGGGTATCTCCTTTTTCTGCAAGCAGATGGTGCAAAAAACGTGCTATTTCTTCTTCTCGCATTTGGCTTGCCGGTTTGTCGTAGTAGTCTTGGAATATCCTAACTTTGGCAACATAATCCCTAATACCGATTCCAATTTAAATCCTATCTGTCTATCGCGGCTAAGCGCGGGAAAGCGCTTGCTCCGCGTTTCCCGCAGCCGCTCTGTCAGATAGGTTTAAGAAGCTATGTT